>Ga0233425_10000917_pt1 | contig 70658 bp, 44 predicted proteins | sample Watercolumn_Towu_2_FD_181712 | JGI IMG/M metagenome (GOLD analysis project Ga0233425, IMG submission 181712) | Freshwater microbial communities from Lake Towuti, South Sulawesi, Indonesia - Watercolumn_Towuti2014_140_MG | ecosystem: Environmental > Aquatic > Freshwater > Lake | place... | reverse complement strand
AGCGTCGAACAGAATGGGCCACGGATGAACACGGATCAACACGGACAAAATCCGTAATAGTCGATAGTCCTTACGCGACAATCCGTTGACTGCCTATCTGCGTGCATCCGTGTTCATCTGTGGCAAATAACCCCGCTCGACGCCGCGTGTCGCCCCAAGCCAATGAAGCCACCGTGGCCAGCGTCGGACAGAATGGGCCACGGATGAACACGGATCAACACGGATAAGATCCGCAATAGTCGATCATGCAATGCAGCATCCAAGCGGGGCCGTATCAGCACACGTCGGCAGCCGTTCCCCCAGCCGCCGATCCCGGTTCCCGGCTATTTCCCGGTACTGGCGACGCGCAGCGGGATGGTGAACGAGTAGAGAACGATAACGGCGCCGCCGGACAGAAGTCCCCAAGGGGCCCATTCGGGAGGCGTGAATTCACGTGGACCGGCGGTTGGTGCGAGGGTTTCCTGGTTCGGTCGCTTGCTGGGTGCGGCCAGGATTGCTTTTTCAATCGCCAGGCATTCTGCGCCGAGAATGATGCAGGTGATACCCACTGCCAGAAAGAAGGCACGCCACATGATACGACTCTCCGGGTAAGCGAGGCTCCTTCGACTTATCGGCCTGTTGGAAGGCGGGGATTGCACAATCTGGTCGGAAGTCGGAATGGGCCACGGGTGCGGAACAGTTCGGTACTATCGATTTCGACGCGTTCGATATCGAGCCGTTTTTGCGAACCGGGCAGTATGGGGAAATGGGGGCTTCGGGAATGTGGTGTCGGTAAGTGAACTTTTTGCGCTGGAACTGCCGAAGGAAGAGAGGCGACGTTGAGGTTGTTTTGGGAAATTCCCATCCGTATAATCGGAAAGGGTCCCCATTTTGACAGGTTGGCACATGGAATCTTCGGTCCGTCCGCAATTTCTGGAAAATATTCTCGACGGCATGCCGGACGGCGTGGTCCTGATTGACCTCGAAAACCGTATCCTCTGGGCCAATAAGCAGTTTCGAATATGGGCCGGATCCCGCCCGTTGTTGGGGAACAGCTTCTATTCGGCATTAAGCGGCCCGGAGATTCTGGGCCCGGATTTCTGTCCGTTTCATACCGCGCTGGCGACGGGCCAGCCGAGCGGTTCGACGTTGCGGACCAGCGAAAATCGTTATTTTCATGTCCATGCCGCACCTCGCTGTGACGAATCGAACGGCAATCGTTTCGGTGCGACGCGCGAACTGGTGGTAACGGTCCGGGACGTCACCGCCGAGATGCTGCAGCAGCAGAAGATGGCGGCGATCCACAAGGCAGGCACACACCTGGCTGACTTGAAGCCGGAGGAGGTCTTCAACATGCATGTTGAGGACCGGATCGAGCTATTGAAATCAAACATTCTGCATTACACGCAGGACCTGCTGAATTTCGACGTGGTGGAAATTCGTCTGTTGGATCAGGCGACCGGCGCGCTTACTCCGTTGTTGTCGGCCGGACTGGACCGGGAAGCGTCGGAGCGTCCTCTATTTGCTCGCCCGCAGAATAATGGTGTCACAGGGTTCGTGGCCTCGACCGGCAAAAGCTATTTGTGCGAAGACACGACCGAGGATCCGTTGTATCTGCAGGGATTTGCCGGAGCCAAGAGTTCGCTAACGGTGCCGTTGATTTTCCATGACCAGGTGATCGGTACTTTCAATGTCGAGAGTCCGGAAACGCGTGCTTTCAGCGAGAACGACCTGCAATTCGTGGAGATTTTTGCGCGGGACGTCGCGGCTGCCTTGAATACGTTGGAATTGCTCGTGGCACAAAAGGCCAATACGGCTCAGGAGAGCGTCGAGGCGATTTATCGCGCGGTAGCGATGCCGATCGACGAGATCTTGAACGACGCCGTCAACGTGATGGAGCGCTACATCGGTCACGAATCACAGGTCTCCGACCGGTTGCACCGCATTTTGCGGAACGCGCGCGACATCAAGCAGGTCATTCAAAAGGTCGGGCAGAAATTCACCCCCACGCAAGCTTCGGTTCCGAATGCGGCCGAACGTCCCAAGCTGACGAACCGGCGCGTGCTGGTAGTCGACGCCGACGAGGCGGTTCGTAACGATGCCCACGCGCTGCTCGAAAGATACCATTGCATCGTGGAAACCGCCCATGACGGCGACGAGGCGATTTTCATGGTGCGGAATTGCGGTTCGCTCGGTGCCTACGACGCGATCATTTCGGATATCCGGCTGCCCGATATGCGCGGACACGAGCTGCTGGCCAAACTCAAAGAAATCAACGACTGTGTGCCCCTGATTCTGATGACCGGGTTTGGCTACGATCCCGGACATTCCATCGTCAAGTCGCGCCAGGCAGGGCTGCATCCCAAGGCGGTTCTGTATAAGCCATTTCGGCTTGATCAGTTGATCGAAACCGTGGAAACGATCGTGGAGTGGGGCGCCAGCCAGGTTCCGTCGGCCTGATCGGCGATCGGGCCTTACGAATCGATTCCTGCGGAGCGGAACCGACATTCATGATCGCCGTCCAGTTGTTGCTCTATCTGCCGGCGTTGGTTGGCCATCTGGTGCTGTGGGTCGCAATTTTCAACCGCCTGCACTCCACCGGATTATCTCGGCGCCTGTTGAAGTTGCTGGAGCAGGTCCTGTTTCTGGCGATCATAGCGATTCCGTCAATCTTTGGTTTCTGGTTGTTGCGGGCGGAGCTGGCTTCGATTCCCGTGCCATCGATCGGTTCGATCTTGATTCCGGTTTACACTGGCGTCTGTTGGTTGACGTTGTTGGTCGGAATTCCCTGCTGGTGGCGATTTCGAACCATGGCGCGGCGGCAGTTGCCGGTCGTTTCCCAATCGCACAAAGTCGTGGATGTGGCCGCGCGGATTGGTGATCGCCCCACCGGCAATCCGCTGACCTGGCTCTCCGTGCGGCTACCGGGCAACGAGGTCTACCAGTTGCATGTGAGCAGGAAAAAGCTGCGGGTTCCCCGCCTGCCGTCGCCGTTGGAGGGGCTCTCCATCGCGCACCTCTCCGACCTGCATTTTTCCGGACGGATTTTGCCCCCCTATTTTCAGGTGGTGATCGACGAGACCAATGATCTGGATGCCGATCTGGTGATGATCAGCGGTGATATTGTCGATCGCGCGGAGTGCATCGACTGGATTCCGATGACGCTTGGCCGATTGCGCAGCCGTTACGGTATCTACTTCGTATTGGGGAACCATGATCGACGCGTGGCTCGGCCGCAGGACGTGCGGAAAGCGTTAGCCGATTGTGGATTTGTCGATCTGGGTGGTCGCGTGGAACGGCGCCGATTTCGCGACGCGTCGGTGTTGTTAGCTGGCAATGAAGCACCCTGGTTCTATCCATTGCCCGTCTGTCCGTCGCTGGAAGACGGCGACGGCGGCGATGGCTCCGCGTTGCGCTTACTGCTGTCCCACGCCCCCGATCAGATTCCCTGGGCTCGCGCGCAGGCATTCGATTTGATGCTTGCGGGCCACACGCACGGCGGCCAGATTCAGTTTCCCGGGATCGGGCCCACGGTTTCGCCCAGTCGTTTCGGCATCCGCTACGCCAGCGGGAGTTTTTACGAATCGCCGACGGTGATGCACGTAAGCCGCGGCATTTCCGGACTGCATACGGTCCGTTTCGGATGTCCGCCCGAGCTGGCCCTGCTGACGCTGACGCGCGGTAACGGCATCGCGCACGAAACTTGATCCAACGGGCCGGACTGAGGTCCGTGATTTCGGGATCGGCTGGTTACCGGGTACATTTGCGATCGAGGTGCGTGTAGCCTCCATCGACAAAGATAATCTGGCCGGTCGTGTGGCTCGACCGGGCCGACGCCAGAAACACGACCATGTCGGCGATTTCCCGGCAGGTCGTGAATCGGCGCCCCAGGGGGATCAGCTGTTCGATGGCTGTCTTCGCCGCGGCCGGATCAGGAAGCTGCTTTAGCAGCCGATCGTAGAGCGGCGTCCAGGTTTCCGCGGGGATGACCGTATTCACACGCACCTGATCGTCGGCGAAATCCACGGCCCATTCGCGCGTCAGGCTGTTGATCGCGCCTTTTGCCGCGGCGTACGCCGACGTGTGCCCTTGTCCGGTGACACTGACCTTGGAGCCGATATTGATGATCGCGCCGCGCCGGCGCCGCAGTTCGGCTTGAGCGTGGTGGACCAGCGCATAAAAGTGGAGCAGGTTGCGACGCAGCGATTCCAGGAACCGGTCCGGACCATCCTCGATGCCGACGGAGTCGTTCACTCCGGCGTTGTTGACGAGCAGATCGAGCCTTCCGAAGCGTGCCAGGGTGAATTCGACGGCCTGCTGCGATGCTTCCGGCTGGGTCAGGTCGGCGGGAAAATAGGCATATTGTTCTCCGCAACCTCGCGCGGACAACTCGTCGCCCAGCGCGGGGCCGTCGCTGCCGGCCCGGTTCACGTTCACCACCCGCGCACCTTCGCCAATAAACGACTCGACGATCGCTCGGCCGATTCCCTTGGAACCCCCGGTTACCAATACAACCTTGTCTTTGAGTTCCAGATCCATGCTTGGTTCCGCTGGTTGGTCTCGGTATTCGGAAGAGCGCGTCGTATCAGGACAAATTCAGTCGATAAAACTTGATCGCGTTTTCGGACCAGAGCTTGCGTTGATCCTGCGGGCTGCGGTTACTGACGATCTCCCGCAGTGCTTTCACCCAGCCGCTCAACGGGCTACCCAGCAGACAGACGGGCCAATCACCGCCGAAAATGACGCGGTCGGGGCCGAACACGTCCAGGCAATGATTGACGGCCGGCGCAAGATGTTCCGCGCGCCATCCTGGGGGAGCGCTCGCGACGATTCCGGAGATCTTGCAGATCACGTTGTCGCGCTTGGCCAGGGCCTCCATATCCTTGCGCCAGGGGTCGACGGCATGAGCGGGTTTCGCGTCGCCGGCCAGTTTCGCGTCGAACGCCTTGGGGTCGGCATTGCCACAATGGTCCACCACAAAGCGAGTCTCGGGGCAGAGTTCGCTGAGTTTCAATCCGTCGCGCAGCTCCTGCGGGCGCATGCACAGGTCGAAACTCAGGCCATGTTTCCCCAGCGCCTGCACGCCCTTGACGAAGTCGGGCTCCAGGCATCGACCGCGTGGTGTGTCGGGATTATGCAGCACCTGGCGGACTCCTTTGACGTAGCCGCCGACTTTATGGCGTTCAAGGTAGGCGACGAAGTCCGGCGCCGCAGGTCGTCCGCCAATCACCGCGCCGATGGTCGGTTCCTTGCCGCTTTTGCAGAGTCCGATTACATACTCAGCTTCCTTGTCGTGATCGCTCGTGGCCACATCGACTTCCATGTACACCGCTTTGATTTTCAAACCGGCCGTGGCCTCAGCGTATTCCTGGGGGCGGTAATCGTGCTTGAGGATTTCCGGAGCGGTTTCCAGCCAGGGGAGTTTCAATTGTTTGAGATTCCACAGATGCTGGTGCGTGTCGATGATCAGCATTTCGTTTCCTTTTTGTGCCGCGTCCCCCTGCTGCGCCTCGGCTGGCCGCGCCGAGAAGTGCTCGATCAAGCCTGTCGCGCAGGCGGTGCCGATCAGGCCCGCCGACAGTCTGGTGAATTCGCGCCGATTGGACTGCATTTTTCTTTCTCCATGCTGCCAGGGGTTACGTCCAGGTTGGATCGTGGTATTGTGGGGCCGGCGGCGCCGGTTTGCAATTGCTCAACCGCCGCCCCGTTCGCCGGTTTATTCGTCCTGCGCGGGCGTCTGCGCGTGCCACTTGACGAGTTCCCGTCGTTACCAGAAGAATTGCGGACGCGTGGACGAACATCGCGGGTCGGGATTTCGGCATCACAGGAGTTTCTCATGTCGGTACGCACACGGTTTGCCCCCAGCCCGACGGGCTATCTGCATATCGGGGGCGTGCGGACCGCCCTGTTCAACTGGCTGTTTACCCGGCAGCGGCAGGGCCAGTTCCTGCTGCGGATCGACGACACCGATGCGCAACGCAACAAGGCCGAAGCATTGGAGCCGATCCTGAGCGGATTCCGCTGGCTGGGTTTGACCTGGGACGAAGGGCCGGACGTGGACGGACCGTATGCGCCTTATTTCCAGTCGCAGCGTCTGTCGAGGTATCAGGCGGCCGTCGAGGAACTCTTGCGGCGAGGTTGCGCCTATCGCGACTATGCGACGACGGACGAGATCAAGGCCGAGCGTGAAAACGCGGAAAAGGAAAAACGGGTGTTTCTGTACAGCCGGAGCTGGATGGCGGAGGCGCCGGACAGGATCGCCGAATTCGAGTCGCAGGGGCGCCAGGCGGTCGTCCGACTTAAAATGCCCCGCGATGGTGAATGCTGTTTCCACGACCATGTTCGCGGCGACGTCGCCTTCGCCTGGGCCCAGGAACAGGATCACGTGATCCAGCGCAATGACGGCACCTGCCTGTATCACCTGGCAAGTGCCGTCGACGACTACGACTTCCGTATCACGCACGTGATCCGCTCCGAGGAACATCTTTCCAATACTCCCCGGCAGATTTTCATCATGAACAGCCTGGGCTACCCCCTTCCAGAGTTCGCGCACCTGCCTTACGTCGCTGAACCGGGCAGCAAGAACAAGCTCAGCAAGCGCAAGATCGCTCAATATCTGAAAAACGCGGAGTTCAAGAAGCTGTATGACCACGGGCAGTCGATCATGTCGGCTCTGGGCCAGGCCACGTCGGCGGAGACCTTCAATCCGGTGATTGTCGACTTTTACGAGCAGACTGGATACCTGCCGGAGGCGATCGTGAATTACCTGTTGTTGCTCGGCTGGTCCTACGACGACCGCCGAGAGGATTTCACGATCGAGGAGATGATTCGCGAGTTTTCGTTGGAACGCGTGAATCGCGCGCCGGCCAGCTTTGATCCTCAGAAACTGCTTGCCTTTCAAGACCGTTATTTCCGCGCGCTGCCGGTCAAGAAGAAGGTGAAGATGGTGCTGCCGTACCTGCAGCGAGCGGGGCTCGTCTCCGCGCCGCCTGCTTGCGAAATCGGGCCCTACTTGGCGCAGGTGATCGAGGCCGCTGGCGACCGGATCAAAGTGGCCGGCGACATTCTCGCCTTCGCCGACTTTTTCCGGACGGACGAACAGCTGCAGTACGACGAGCGTGAATTCGCCAAGGTGTTCGCCGACGATTCGCCGCGGGAGCTGATCGCCCGGTTCGCTGCCGAACTGGCGGATGTCGAGCCATTTACTGCCGCACGTCTCGAAGAACTCCTGAAACAGTTCGCCACCGCGAAAGAAAGGAAAGTGGGACAGGTCGTCCAACCGGTGCGGCTCGCAGTCACCGGCAAGTCGGTCGGCCTGGGCCTGTACGAGACGATGGAGATTCTGGGAAGGGATCGCACGCTGCGGCGGATGCGGCTAAGTCTGGCTCGCGCAGCCGGACAATCTGCGAACAAGGAAGTTAACTCCTGACCGGCCTGGATAAGCAACCGGAAACTTCTGATAATGTTTCGCGGCCTTAGCTTCAGGATGAACAAACATGACCGAAACAGAACCGGTGAAGAGCGATTTCATACGCGACATCGTCGAACAGGATCTTGCCGCGGGCAAGCATGCTGGACGCGTCCAGACGCGGTTTCCACCGGAACCGAACGGGTACCTGCATGTCGGGCATGCAAAATCAATTTGCTTGAATTTCGGGATTGCCCGGCAGTACGGCGGCAAATGCAATCTCCGATTCGACGATACCAACCCGACCAAGGAAGATGTCGAGTATGTCGATTCGATCATGGAGGATGTCCGCTGGCTGGGTTTCGAATGGGACGGCCTGTATTACGCTTCGGACTACTTTGAACAACTTTACCAGTGGGCTGTACAGCTGATCGAGGCAGGCAAGGCATTTGTCTGTGACCTGACGGCCGACCAGGTGCGGGAATTCCGCGGCTCGCCGATGGAAGCCGGTCGACCGAGTCCGTTTCGGGATCGGTCGGTTGCCGAGAATCTCGACCTTTTTCGGAGAATGCGAGCCGGCGAGTTTCCCGACGGCGCACGAACATTACGCGCCAAGATCGACATGGCTTCGCCCAACATCAATCTGCGAGATCCTGTGCTGTATCGGATCCTGCATTCGACGCACCACCGCACGGGCGACGCCTGGTGTATCTACCCGATGTACGATTTCGCGCATGGGCAATGCGATTCCATCGAGCAGGTCACACATTCTATCTGTACTCTGGAATTCGAGATTCACCGACCACTCTACGACTGGTTCATACGTGAGCTTGGTATTTTTGCTTCTCAACAGTACGAATTTGCGCGGCTCAACCTGACTTACACCGTGATGAGCAAACGCAAGCTACTGCAACTGGTTCAGGAAAACTATGTGTCGGGTTGGGATGATCCGCGAATGCCGACGATCGCCGGGATGCGGCGGAGGGGTTACACGCCGGAGGCGCTGCGTGCCTTCTGCGCGACCATCGGCGTGACCAAGTTCAACAGTCTCACCGACGTCGCGTTACTTGAGCATCACCTGCGCGACGACCTGAACCGCCGTGCTCTGCGGGTGATGGCCGTGCTCGATCCAATCAAGGTCGTGATCGACAACTACCCGGAGGGGCAGACGGAGGAATTGGACGCGATCAACAATCCGGAAGACGCCGGCATGGGCACCAGGAAGGTGCCGTTCTCCCGGGAAATCTACATCGAACGGGACGACTTCCGCGAGGACCCGCCCAAAAAGTACTTTCGCCTTGCCCCTGGCCGGGAGGTCCGCCTGCGATATGCGTATTTTTTGCGCTGCGAGCGGGTGGTCAAGGACGCGGTGACCGGCGAGATCAAGGAGTTACATTGTACGTACGATCCAGCGACCCGCGGCGGCAATGCGCCAGACGGTCGCAAGGTTCAGGCCACGATCCATTGGGTTTCGGTCCCCCACGCGCTTTCCGTCGAAGTGCGGGATTACGACCGGTTGTACCTGAAGGAAGACACCAATGACCTTGGCGAAAACGAGGATTGGCGTACCCACATCAATCCAAAGTCGTTGATTGTGAATACGTCGGCCAAGGTCGAACCAGGACTGGCACAGGCACGAGTGGGCACGGCTTATCAATTCGAACGGCAAGGCTACTATTGTCTCGACTCGGTCGACGCGACGGCGGACCGACTGGTCTTCAATCGCACGGTGGGACTCAAGGATAGCTGGGCCAAGATCGAAAAGCGTGGAGCATAACACCGGCATGCTTCGGGGAATCTCACCGTTAATCAGTCCGGACCTGCTGGCAACGCTTTGCCGGATGGGGCATGGCGATGAACTGCTGCTGGCCGACGCGCATTTCCCTGGCCACAGCCTGGGACCACTCGTCTTGCGCGCCGACGGATTGCGCGTTGCCGATCTACTCGACGCCATCCTGCCGTTGCTCGCGCTGGACAGTTACGTACCGGCTCCGGTCACGATGATGGCCCCCGTTCCCGACGATTCGCTTGATCCCCAGGTCGAAATAGCCTGCCGCGCGGCGATCGATCGTTGGGCGCCCGGCACGCCACCGATCGAGCGGCTGGAGCGATTTGCATTTTACGACCGCACTCGCTCGGCATTCGCGATCGTCATGACGGGAGACACCGCCACGTACGCCAACGTTCTGTTGCGGAAGGGCGTTACCTGATCCTCGTCGTTACCTGGCTTGCAGGCCGGCTCGCCCAAGGCCGTTGTCGTTGCCGTCCGTCGGTTGCGGTCCACCGCCCAGGCTCAGCAGCCGCGCCAAGGTCTCGGCCAGACCGTTCAGGGAATCCCGGTCCGGCAACGTTAACGTGAGCCGCTGCTGGCCATTCGGCCCTTCCTCGACACAGTCCGACAATCGGACCTGAAATGCATTTACCGTCTCGGCGGGAGGCGGCGCCAGGGTGGGGGTCTGGGCGACCAGTTCGCCCAAGAACTTGAACGCAGCCCCCAGCAGTTCACCTCCCGCGGCCGCCACCCGTTCGCGATGCTCCGAAAAGTCACGCGTCGTCTGAACAACTTCCCTTTTCCCGGTCCGATCCTGGGGCGCTTCGCCGATCGCACCGGTCAGGACTTCCAGTCGGTTTCGCATCTCCTCGACTCCACTCTGGAAGTCGACCGCCGACACGTCCGAATCGGCATCCAGTGCTGCCATCGCCAGGCCACGTTTGTCCGAAAGTGTTTTCAACAGGTTTTCTTCGATAGTGCGTTCCGTCACCAGCACAAAAACCTGCACGGGACGCGTCTGGCCCATGCGGTGAGCACGGGCGATCCGCTGTTCCAGGATCGCGGGGTTCCTGGGCAAGTCGACATTCACTATGGTGTTGGCGGCCTGCAGGTTGAGCCCGGTCGAGCCGGCGTTGGTGGTCAGGAACAACTGGCAATCGGCATCGTGCTGGAATTCGTGGACCAGCGCCTGACGCTTTGCCTGCGGCACCGATCCATCCAGCCGTACCCAGCGGCGGCGATGCCTTTTCAGCAAACGTTCGATCAGCGTTAACATCGTCGTCCATTCGGAGAACAGAACGATTTTGCGGTTTTCCTCCTGGAACAGTTGTTCGAACAGTTCGTCCAGCCGTTCGAGTTTCGTGGAGTAGCCCGGCGGCTGTTTGTCGACGAGAAAGGTACTGTTGGCCGACATGCGGCACATCAACAGCGCCTGTCTCAGCCGTAACAGGTCCATCTCACTGATATACGGTTTACGGACAATCTGGGACACAATCCGCATATTCGCCTTGTGGAGTTCCAGTTGCTCTTCCGTAGGGTTGATACGAACGAACTCATCCGTCCGCGGCGGCAGTTGTGTCAGCACCGCGTCGCGCGTGCGCCGCAACAGAATCGGTTTGAGGTTCTGTCGCAGCTCATCCAGGTTCTTATATCCCAGCACGTACCCTTTCTCGTCAGCGACGCGATGCCGATTGAAAAACCGGAATCCTGGTCCCAGGCATCGCTCGTTGACGAATTGCACGACCGAGTAGAGTTCATCGAGTCGATTTTCCAGCGGGGTTCCGGAGAGGACGAGCGCGAAGCGGGACCGCAGGCGTTTGACCATGTTTGATGTCTTGGCTTCCCAGTTCTTAATCCGCTGCCCTTCATCGAGAATGATCAGGTCCCATTTCACTTGTTCAATCGCGATCAGATCGCGCACGACCTGTTCGTAATTGCAGACGGTGAAGAAGCAGTTATTTCCGTACTGAGTGGGTCGGTCTTTGGCGCCGCCCATGACGAGTTGGCAATCACGGTTCGAGAATTTCTCGATTTCGTTATTCCATTGCGCTTTCAGCGACGTGGGGCAGATCACCAGCACTTTTTTGATCTGGGCTTCGCGCGCCAGGAATTCGGCCGCACCGATTCCCTGGATCGTCTTGCCCAGGCCCATGTCATCGGCCAGGATCGCTCGCCCCGCTCCGGCGGCGAACGCGATACCGTCCAGCTGGTACGGCAGCAGCCGCACTTTTAACAGGCTGTCCCGCAAGGGATGCCGCGCCGGATCGCGCCGAATTTCCGCCACTTTCGCCGCCATCCGCTGCTCGAATAACCGCTGCTGAATCCATTCCTCGGCGTCCGGATAAATCGTGACCTCCTGTTCCAGTGCCTCGAGTTTCTGGACGGCGCGCAGCAGTGCGGCAAGATCGTCGATCGGTTTTCCCAACAGCGGAGCTACGATCCGCGCGGCCTGCTCGGGCAGCCGGTCCGGCGCTTCCAGTCGCAACGTGGTCTCGTTCGCATAGTGCAGATGGACAGCAATCCGTTTGCGGCGATAGGGGCGTTTCAGATCGCTGGGGGCGAACTTGCGTTGAGCCCGTTTGAGCACATACATGATGTGCTTGCAGGTCCCCAGCGTGTTGCTGCGGAAATCGGGGCAGGAACAATAAGAATCGCCACGCTGCGTGCCACGCAACGCCACGCGATAGGTTCGACCGCTCAGCAAACTCGTGACCGAATAATCGGTCCAGGCTTTATTCGGATCCTGGCTGACCAGCTTCATTTTCTCCTTAGCGGCACGCTCCGCCCGGTCGGCCAGAGCTTGCGCCACCAGCGCCTGTTCTGAAAGGCTCTCCACGGCGACGCGCTGCTTGGGCGGGGCCGCCAGACCCAAGGTCATTTTCTCCTCGAGGATCAGCGAAAAAACCGCCCCGATATGATCGCAGGACGATTGACACTGCGTGCAGGTCCAGCGCAGCGAATGCCGGGCGTCGTCGCCAAGCTGGATGCGGACCGCCGTGTCGTCGAACAACACCTCGAAACAGTCCGGATACCAGCGAACCTGGTTGGCGATATCGATCGTTTTCGACGCGCCGCGCATGATCATCTGCCGGCCTTCGGGCCCGACCAGTTTGCAGGCTTCGGTGAACGTCAGTCGGGAGAGCTTGTCCTTTAATGTCAATTGGTGAGATTTTTTGATCGCCGTCATGACGTAAAGACTCCTGAAGCCGAAAGGCCGAGTAGCTGCCGATCAATGTACGGATTGCGCCCGTTTTGGACAACTGCCAAAAAGGGCGCTATCCCGACACCATGGTCAGCCTACCAGCTCCAATCGGACTTCAGGTCGTCGTTCACGACCTTTCCGACCGGCCATTCTCCGCGTGAAAGTCGCACGATGCAGTCGGCCGCCTCCGCGGCCATATTCTCGCACGACAGCCAGTCCGCCCCGCCCATGTGCGGCGCCAGGACGACCTGATCGAATGCAAACAGAGGATGGTTCGCCGGAGGCGGTTCCTCCTCGAATACGTCCAGTCCCGCCCCGGACAACTGGCCGGATCGCAACGCTTCGACCAGATCGGACTCGACCACCAGTTTTCCTCGCGCCGTATTGATCAATACACTCCCGCGCTTCATCCGCGCGAAGGTCCGCCGATCAAACAGCCCCGTGGTCTCCAAGGTGTGCGGGCAATGAATGCTGAGAAAGTCGGAACGGGCCAGCAGGTTTTCGAAGTCAACCAGTTCCACGCCGGTGCGCTGGCAGAAATCGGGCCCCGGAGCCGGCTCGTGGGCGATAACCTGCATGCCTAAGGCAATCGCACGGACCGCCAGGCTGCGACCAATCCGCCCCAGGCCCAGAATCCCCAAGGTCCGCGTTCGCAGCGGCTGCAGCAGTCCACCTCGCCAAGCTCCGCTGCGCACCCGCCGATCGTTGACGATCGTGCCACGCGCCACCGCGAACATCAGCGACAATGCATGCTCGGCGACACATTCGTGATTGGAGTTGGGGGTAATGGTTACGGCAATGCGGTGGGCCGTCGCCACCGGCACGTCGACCCGGTCGTAACCGACTCCACAGCGCGCAATCACGCGCAAACGGGGCAACGCCGCCAGCACGGATGCAGAAAAAAACTCCCCTCCCGCCACAATCGCGTCGCAACCCCGCAACTGTTCAATCGTCGCCTGATCCCCGACCAACCCGCGCGTAAATGTCGGGTCGTCCGGATATAACAGCTCGAATCCTGCCGCCGCCAGCGCTGCCGAATACGGACCCGGCCGCCGGTACAGTTCCTCCGGACCGATGAACACAACCGGCATCGATTTGACTCCTCGCCCAGCTCAATACTAACTTCGCCTGACGAAACTCGTCCCGCGCGGGAAAGTCCCAGGTTGCAGACGCACTGTAGGCGATTTCTCGGCGAAATGCGAGGTCGGGAGAGCAGGTCCGATACCCCGACCGTCGATGGACCGTTCCCACGGGTCCATAGCCCAACAGGCCCGACCCACGAACCGGCGACGCGGTGCTGAGGTTGCGTTTTGTCCGCCCGGGTGTACCCTCATAAGCTTCGCGGACCAATGGCACGGGGAGGGAGAAAGAGGCAATGACAGCCGCAAGAGTGGCGTTGATCACAGGAGCGGGCAAGCGGCGCGTGGGTTCCCACGTGGCGGACGCCCTGGCCGCGCGCGGCTACGCGCTGGCGATCCATTACCGTTCCTCCGAAGAGGAAGCCCAACAGGCCGTCGCGGAATACGCCTCACGGGGCGTACCTGCGATCGCCCTGGGGGCCGATCTGGCGAATGAGCAGGAAGTCCGCCGGTTGGTGGAATCGACGATCGGTCGATTCGGACGGCTCGACGTCCTGGTGAATTGCGCCGCGATATGGCGCAGCAAGAAGCTGGAGGACGTCACCGCCGCCGACGTTCGTTCGCATTTCGAAACGAACACGCTGGGGACATTCCTATGTTGTCAGCAGGCCGGACTGGCGATGGTACGCCAACCTGAGGGAGGCTGCATTATTACCTTTGGCGATTGGGCGGATACGCGACCCTATCGGAACTATGCGGCCTATTTTCCTTCCAAGGGAGCGATCCCGACGCTGACGCGTTGCCTGGCGGTGGAACTCGGAACGCGCAATCCGCGCGTGCGCGTGAATTGTATACAGCCCGGCCCCGTCATGCTTCCGGCGGATCTGCCGGCGGAAGAGCGGCGGCAGGCGATCGACGCCACGCTGGTAAAGCAGGAGGGCAGTCCCGCCAACGTTGCCATGGCCGTCCTGCATTTCATCGACAACGACTTCGTGACAGGAGTCTGCATGCCCGTCGACGGCGGCCGCACGGTCTATTCGAGTGACAGCGAATGAAGCACAGCACGATGTCTCAGAGATTGCGAAGATACTGAATGGAGTTTTCGATGTCGACCAGAGGCTGCGGGCTGTTTTCCCGTTCGACGGTGAAATAGCCTCGGTATTGTTGATCTTCGAGCAACCCGAAGATCTCCGGAAAATCGACCGAGCCACGACCGACAGGCACTTCCAGACCGCGACCCTGTGCCAGATCGCGCACGCCGTCCTTCACATGCACGTAGAGCACGTGCCGCGCCAGCAACCGCGTAGCCTCGCTGGCGGAGAAGCCGTGGACAATCAGATTGCCAGGATTCAAAGTCACGCCGATCGAACCGGAGGGAAGTGACTCGATCAGTCGCAGCAGATCCGACCCGGACTCGCTGCCGGTCTCCGCAGCCAGCAGTGCCCCGATGCGTTGGGAGGAGCGCCCCAGGTCGGATAATGTCTCGCGTAACAGCTCCCATTCCCGCCCCTCCGGCTTGTCGGGAACTCTGCCGACTTGATTGACGACCACGTTACAGCCGAGGTCATAGGCAAACTTGAGTGCCTCCAGGGTGGCGTCCACGCGTCCTTCCAAGCCGTCCCGGTCGCCGTAGCCTCGCCGCGTCCGGAATCGAACCGCGCAAACCCGCAAATTCAGATCTTCCAGCATTTTCCGAATCTGCCGCATCGCCGTTCGCGATAGATCCTGTGGTTTGATCTCGCCACGGGCGTCGATTTCCACCGCCTGTGCCCCCATTCGGGCCGCGATCGGCAGCGCCTGTCGGAACGGGAGACGTAGACTTGCGAGTTGAACTCCAATTTTGATATCCATCATCGGCGGAACCACTCATGCATTGGTCGGGATTGCTTGCCATTCTAGCGGCGACCGGCGGAATGCCCAACGCCGTCGGTGATCAATCGGCCCGGATCGCACCCGGCGCAGCGCCGAAAGCAACGCTCGGTGCCGCCCGCGCGTCTTTGGCGGAGTCGGCATCGAGAAGCACGCTCTACGCCTGTGACTTTTCCGAGTCCGTCGACGCCAATTACGATGGCTGGCCGGATGGCTGGACGCGACGTCGCGGCGCAGGATACCCGCCCTATCTCAAGGTCGGGATCACCCCCATCGATCCTGAAGCTCCTCGCGGGCCGCGCCAACTGCAAATGAATCTGGACGGCGGCGCCATCCAGGTGAACTCGCCGTTGCTGTCAGTTTCCGGGGAATACGAGTACCTGCTGGAAGTCGACCTCCGCACCGTCGATTTGAAAAACCACGTCGCCTTCGTGACGCTGGTCTTCTACGACGAAAGCCATCTGCCGATCGCCACCCTGACGTCGCAGCGCTTCAGCCAGCAGGACAGCTGGATTCCGATCCGGCTGGGTCCGCACACTCCCCCGCGCAAAACACCCAGTTTTGTCGGCATCGGACTGCACTTGACCCCCGGACTGCGCCGCGACTTAAGTGGTTCGGCGATGTTCGCGAATCTGCGATTGACCCAGGTACCTCGCCTGAAACTGCAGGCGAATCGGCGTACGCCTGTTTTCGACGCCGGCGAATCGATCGAGGTTTCCTGCGCCGCCACAGGATTGGGCGAGACACCGCAGATGATTCTGACGCTTGTCGACGCTGACGACAACGTCCTCGAACAGCGCGAACTGCACGGGGCCGTCGACCGCTGGCAGCTGCCGACACTACCCGTCGGTTACTACCGCATGCGCGCCAGCCTGGTCGCACCCAGCGGACTATCGTTGATGCACGAGCTGCCGATCGCCGTCACCGATGCCAGGCCGGACCGCCAGCAAGGCGAATTTGGTTGGAGCCTGAGCCGCGGCCAACCGCTCACCGTGCGGGAACTCGCCGATCTCGTCGAACGATCCGGTATCCACTGGCTGAAATATCCGATCTGGAAAGAGGCGACCGATGCGCAAACCGTCAGTGAAATGAGCTGGCTGGCGGAGCGGCTGAACGCCGAACGGATCCAGCTGATCGGGGTTTTGGACGAACCGCCCGTCGAGGTGAAGACGAAGTCGCGAGAGCCGGGGCGTCCCTCCGTCGGTGCGGTGCTGGCTGACGACGACGCCTGGCCCGGCGCACTCGACTCGATCCTTACTCGACTGGCACTGCATATCCGTTACTGGCAGTTCGGCGACGACCAGGACCAAAGCGTCCAGGGCGTCCCCAACCTCGTCGACCGTTTGGTCGAGGTGCGCAAGTATTTCCATCAATACGGGTCGAACCTGCGGATCGGCTTCGCATGGCCTTGGGTTCGGGAATTGCCGGAGGCCAAAGCATCGAGCTGGGACTTTGTCACGCGCACCGATGATCCCAGTCTGACCGAGCGGGAATTGCGCAGTTATCTTTCGAACGCGGCGTCGCAACGGAACGCAAATCTGAGTCGCGCGGCGCGTTGGGTCGCGATTCAGCCGCTGGCCCGCGACGTTTATTCGTTCCGCGAACGGGCGCGTGATCTGATCCTGCGAATGCTGGCCGCCAAGATCGAAGGCGCGGGAGCCGTTTTGGCGAGCGATCCGTTTGACGTTCAGACCGGATTATTGAACAGCGACGGTTCGCCGACCGACCTATACCTGCCATGGAGCAACACCGCGCAGCACGTGGCTGGAACGCGATATCTCGGCGCGATTCGCTTGCCCCGAGGCAGCCCCAATTACCTGTTCGCCCGCGGTGAAGAAATCACGATGGTTGTCTGGAACGACAGCAAGGTCGAGGAGCAACTTTATCTGGGCGAAAATGTGCGGGTGTTCGACGTCTGGGGCCGCTCGCAGCCCTTGCCGACAACGCAAAACGACGGCTGGTCGATCCAGCAACTGATCGCCCAGCCGCTACCTGTTTTCGTCGTTGGGCTCGACCCGTTCGTGACCCAGTTCCGCCTGGCAACGTCGTTCGAAACTCCCCGGCTCGACACTGCCATCGGGCGCGAACAACTGCTGCGCTTCAATCTGGGGAATACGACGCCGTCGCGGATCGACGGTAACTGCGAATTCCGCGGTCCGGAAACGTGGCGGATTACCGACAAACGGCAACACTTTGAACTATCTCCTGGCCAAAGCGAGAGCCTGGGCGTCCATGTGCAGCTCGGCAAGGACCTCTCGGTCGGCGTGCAGCAGGTGCAGTTGGATTTTGAAATCACCGCCGACCGCACTTATCGCTTCAGCAGCTACGGAACCGTTGAGCTTGGCAGTGGTGACTTTACGCTCGACCTGGCCGCCCGCCTGGACGATGATGGCGACCTGATCGTGGACCAAATGATGCAGAATCACGGATCGGGTCTGGTCAATTTCAACTGCGTGCTGTTCATTCCTGAACGGGGTCGCGAATGGAAGCCGATCCGCAACCTGGGACCGGGCCAGGCCACCGTCACATTCGTGATCCCCGACGGCAAGGAGCTGATCGGCAAGGTGCTTTGGCTGCGCGCCGAAGAGGTCGGCGGTGAGCGGATGTTGAGCAAGGATCTGCTGGTCAGTCCCTAGCCTGGATTCCCATACGCCGCTGCTCAGCTTGTTAACTTGATTAGACCAGTCTAATTCCCAGCGAGGACAATTGACGAGCCGCTGCAGCGGCCGAGGGTGATGACGACGGCTGCACTGAAAAATGTGCACTTCTCCGTATGGCGATTGACCAACCGGGCAGGCCGCGGCTAGGCTAGCAGCGCCGGCCCGCTTCGCCACAACGGTGTCGACAGGTTGTGCCGGCGGGAGTCGACCTGGAACCGAGGAGTCAACCGATGATGCGTAGTGGGAATCTCGCCGTGAGGACCTCCTTTTTTATGGCAGCAGCCTTTTTTGGAGCCGCGATCATGAACCCGGTAATGGCCGAATTGAAACCGGGGGATACCGCCCCGGATTTCGAATTGCGGGGAAGCGATGGCAAAAACTATAAACTGGCCGATTTCCAGGGCAAAAGCGCCGTGGTGCTGGCCTGGTACCCCAAAGCCAAGACCGGCGGATGAACCAAGGAATGCAAATCGCTGCGTGACAGCGGAGCCGCACTAAAGAAATTCGAGGTTACCTACTTCGCCGCGAGCTGCGACGAGGAAAAACTGAATCGGGAATTCGCCGAGGAACTGAAACTCGATTTCCCGCTCTTAAGCGACCCAGGCAAGAAAGTCGGCGAGGCCTACGGTGTCGTGGACGCCACGCAGAAGTTCCCTCGTCGCTGGACATTCTACATCGGCAAAGACGGCAAGATCCTGCATGTCGACAAGAGCGTCACGACCGAATCCCATGGAATGGACATCGTGGCGAAACTGAAGGAGTTGGGCGTTGCCGAGCGGAAGTAGCCGCGGCTACCAGCTTGCCGTCACCGTCGCCGGCCAACTTACGACGTAGGTTTCAGTGCGGAGCCTGCGGCTGGTTGCTGGTTCCGCGCGCCGACGACTCGACCTTCCCGCGGCGCCGTACCCAACTTGGCCACCCGGGAACCGCGATCATGTCCATGCTGTTGGAGAATCCTGCGCCGCAACACGCCGATTCCGTTATCCCATCGACGCGCCGCGTGCGTGTACTGCATCTGATCAACGGCGAACATTACGCGGGTGCGGAACGCGTCCAGGATCTGCTGGCACGGCATCTGCCCGAGCTGGGGGTCGACATCGGGTTCGTCTGCCTGAAGCCCGGTCGATTCGCCGAAGCGCGCGAATCGGTCGAGACTCCGCTCTGGCAGTTGCCGATGCGAAATCGATTCGACCTGCTGGTCGCGCGGCGACTGGCGCAGATCGCGAAAGCCGAGAAATTCGACCTGCTGCATGCGCATACGCCTCGCTCGGCGCTGCTCGGCCGATTTTCCGCCTCCCTCAGCGGGATCCCGCTCGTCTTTCACGTGCATAGCCCCGTCGGACGCGACACTACCTTCGCTTGGCGGAACTGGATCAACACCGCGACTGAACGGCTGAGCCTGAGCGGAGTGCGGGCAATGATTTGCGTCTCACGAAGCCTGCAGCAGTATATGTGCCAGCGCGGTTACGACCCGGCACGGATCTCGGTCGTGCCCAATGGTGTGCCGAGCCACGGACCGCTCGACTCCCGACCGCGGCCAACCGGTACCTGGACACTAGGTACTGTGGCGCTTGTTCGCCCGCGAAAAGGAATCGAGGTCTTGATCGACGCGCTGGCCGGCTTGCGCGCTCAAAATGCCCCCGTGCGATTGCGCGTCGTGGGGCCGTTCGAGTCCCAGGAGTACGAACGGGAACTTCGCGCGAGGGCCGAACGGCTCAATGTCGGCTCGGCGGTCGACTGGATCGGCTTCACCAAACAAGTCCCCGCCGAATTGAGGAAGATCGACCTGTTCGTGTTGCCAAGCCTGTTCGGCGAAGGGATGCCAATGGTGGTCTTGGAAGCGATGACCGCCGGAGCTCCCGTGATCGCGTCCGACGTCGAGGGGATCCACGAGGTGATCCGCAATGGCATTGACGGACTGATCGTGCGCCCGAACGATCCAGATCAAATCGCTCAGGCCGTGCAACGATTTCTCAACGGCGAAATCTCTTATCACGACTGCCGGACATCCGCCTGGCATCGCCATCGCGACCTGTTCTCCGCTACGGCAATGTCGCGCGGCGTTGCCGAAGTCTACCGCACGGTTCTTTGTGGGTGATAAGCCGCAACTGCCAACTTACATCCGATCCACGACCGGAATCCCCAGCAGGGAGAGGCCGATTTCGATGATGCGGGCCGTCAGGTCGCAGAGCTTCAGGCGACTCGTCCGCAACGGCACCGTCTCCGCGTCGCGGACGGGACAGTTTTCAAAGAAGACGTGGAAGGCTTTCGCCAGGTCGTAGAGATAAGTCGTGAGCAGGTTAGGACGATAATCGACGATCACGTCCAGCAGCGCCTGTTGGAATTGCGCCAAGATCATCGCCAGCGCGCGGTCGGCCGGCAACGCGAACTGAACGGAGTCGGTTGCCGCGCGGATCTCGGCGCGATCCGCCTCTGCTTTGCGGAAGATGCCGCACACCCGAGCATGCGAATACTGCAAGTAGGTAATCGTGTTACCGTCCAGCGCCACCATTTTTTCGAGACTGTATTTGTAGTCCGACTCGCGATTCTGCGATTGGTCGCCATACTTGATCGCGCCGATCCCGATCACTTCCGCGATGCGGGCGCGCTGTTCATCCGACAACTCGCGGCCGTTACGCTTTTCGTCATCCAGTTTGCAGATCACTTCGTGCGCTTTTTGGACGGCCTGGTCGAGCAGCCCCTCCAGGCCAACCGTGTCGCCGGAACGCGTTCGGAACGGCTTGCCCTGGTCGTCCAGGATCGTGCCGAATTTGATATGCCGGAAGTCGATCCGGCCGTAGCCCAGCAGGCGGGCCGCGGCGAACAGCTTTTCGAAATGTTCGCTTTGGCGATGATCAACAACATACAGAATCACGTCGGGGTTCCAGGTTCGCGCTCGGAACTCGATCGTCGCCAGGTCGGTGGTGGCGTAAAGGAACGCGCCGTCCGACTTACGCACGATCATCGGCGTTTCGAATCCGTCAAGAAACACACAGATCGCTCCGTTGCTTTCCCGGGCAATCCCGGCGTCCAGGCAACGTTGGACGACGGCGTGCAACTGGTCATGGTAGAAGCTCTCGCCGTATTCGAAGTCAAAGCGCACGTTCAAGCGGCGGTAGACGCGTTGGATCTCGTCGCGGCAGTTGGGCAGAAACTCATGCCATAACCGCAGGTTCTCCGCATCGCCGGCGTGCAGCAGAGCCGTTTCGCGCAACACGTCGTCGGCGATTCGAGGATGGGCCGCGAGCAGCGTGGAGGTCTGCGGGTCGGATTCCAGGTCCCGGATTCTGGATTCGGTTTCCTGCAGTTGGTCTTGGGCCTCATTGAGCTGCCGCTGAGCGCGCTGGATTTCCGCGTTCTTCTTCTTGTCCGATTCCGCCAGGGATTTGCTGCGTGCCACTTGTGCTTCGCGCTGCTGCACCTGTCCACGCAGTTCGGGAATCTGCTGTCGCGCATCAAAATACCCGACCAGTTTGTTGACCAGCCGATAGAGTCGTCCCAATTCCTGGACCGGGTGCTGTTCGTATTCGGTCCGATCGACGAAATGCTTGTAGCCATAAATGATCATGCCGAACTGCGTACCCCAATCGCCCAGATGATTGTCGCTGATCACGCGGTGGCCAAGGAATCGCAACACATGGTCGAGGGCGTCGCCGATGACGGTTGTCCGAATGTGGCCGACGTGCATCGGCTTGGCGACGTTGGGGGACGAATAGTCGACGACGTAAGTGCACGGCGGCTCGGCCGGTCGCACGCCGCACCGCGGGTCGGCGACCGCCTTATCCAGGTAATCGACCAGCCAGCCGTCGCGGATCCGCAGGTTGATGAACCCTGGTCCTGCGACCTGCGGCGGCTCGCAGAAATCGTCCAGCTTGACGCGGTTCAGAACGTCCATCGCCAATTCCCGGGCCACGACATTGGCGCCGAGCTGTTTGGCGAGCGGCATGGCGAAATTCGCCTGGAAGTCTCCAAACCGACTGTCCTGGGCAGGACGGATCATTTCCAGCAAAGCGGATGCCGTCTGGGGCGCGAATTCCATGAGGACGGGCCGGAATCGGGATTTGATCGTTTCGAGAATCGACATCGGTCCAGTCCGTACCTGCCGCCGAGTGTGCGCCGGCATCTGCTCGGCGTCCGCCTCGGTATCTTGAGCCTGGCCGCCCTGCGGGCGGGCCTGTCGGCGAAGCGGTGATTGTAGGGAACGCGGTCGCGGAAATGAAGGCCGCGTCTCAAGCGGTACCCGTCCGGACCTGATTCAATCGCTCGACGATCGATGCCAGTTCCGCCACCGAAGAGACCTGCATCTTCTCGAGAATCGAATGGCGGCGTCGGTCGAGCGTTCGCGAGCTGATATGCAGGCTCATTCCGATGACCTTGCTGGTCTTGCCGCGCACAATTTCCGCCAGTACTTCCCGTTCCTCCTCCGTCAAGCTGTCCATCCGCTTCTGGATCTCGGTCAGCTCGCGCCGCTCCTTCCGCCGCTCCGCGGTGCGCGCACAACCCTTGCGGACGGCGGCGATCAAGTCGGCCGGCGAATACGGTTTTTCCAATACGGTGACGGCTCCCCGTTCCATTAATTGCACGGTGGTCGGCACGTCGGCCACTCCGGAAATGGCGATGACGGCAACTTCCTTGTCCAGTCCCGCAAGAGCCCGTTGCAACTCCACTCCGGTCATTCCGGGCATATTGAGATCGGTGATGACACAGCAGCCCGGTTGCGCCGTGTAGGTCGTTAAAAAGTCCTCGGCATTACTGTGCAAGCTGACGCGGCAGTTGTTCGCTTCCAGGATTACTTGAAGTGAGGTCCGCACTTGCGCGTCATCGTCGATGACATAAACCAGCGCACGGTCGCTCATGATCATGCCCCTAAACTGCTACCCCCAGCAATAGCACAAACGGCCCCCATGATAATGCCTTGTTCGCTGCACTTCCAGTTCTGTTCGTCGCACCGAATCTCCGTCCGAGGTGCTGCCCGAATCTCTACCGGAAGACCGTTTTTGAGCAAACAGATTCCCGCTGCCTCCGGATGCTGGAAAAACGGCTCGCTGCTTGCAATAATCCAGCTCGCGGACTATCCCCGATTCCACCAAGCAGCCAGCCGACCGTGATTCGGCGAGTGTCGAGTTCACTCGCGCCACCGCCGCATCTGTGCCGGCGCCACACTTCAAGGACCATCGCCATGACACTCCACCGCATCGTCATTGTCGCGTGCATGATGTCGATTGGCGGAGCATCGCTCTGCCGCGCGCAAGTCTCCGCCGAGCGCGTCGACACGGAGGTCATCGCCAGAATAAAAGAGGAAGGTCTGCAACGATCGCAGGTAATGGAGATCGCAAGCTACCTCACCGACGTTCACGGCCCTCGACTGACCGGCGCACCGGCCACGCGTCGCGCCGGCGAATGGACGGGGGCGAAGCTGCGCGAGTGGGGATTGCAGGACGTGCAACTCGAAGCATGGGGTCCGTTCGGACGTGGTTGGAGCCTGGAAGGATTTGCGGCGAATCTGGTTTCTCCCGAGTTCGCTCCCTTGATAGCGATCCCAAAGGCCTGGTCACCCAGTACTCCCCAGGCGGTGCGCGGCGAACCGATCTTCCTGGATGTCAGCACGGAAGCCGATCTGGCCAAGTATCGCGGCAAGTTGCACCGAGCTATCGTCCTGCTTGGACAGCCGCGCACGGTCAAGGCTCTGTTCGACCCGCCAGCCCGACGGCACACCGACGAGTCGCTCCTCGATCTGGCCAACGCTGACGGCTCCGCGAATCGCGGACCTCGGTCGAGCGCCCCGCGCGGCAGTTCAGGCGATCGGTCCGGGCAGGGCGCCGTCGGCGATCCGCCAGCTGGCGCGGAGACCACACCTGCCGCGCCCCCATCATCCAGCCCACCGGCCGCTGCGGCGAATCCTGCTCCGCCTGCAGCACAGCCAGCCGCGGCCGAACCGTCAGCGCCCCAGCCGGACAAGCCGGCGCCGCGACAAGCCGCAGATCCGCGAGGTACCGCGCAACTGCAGAACGATCTCTGGCAGATGATCTATGAAGAGGGGGCTGCCCTGGTTCTGGAACCGGCACAGGGAGATGGCGGCACGATCTTTGTCGCCGCGGCTCGGATGCCTCGGCAACGGGAGGGGGAAGGCCGCGGCGGAGATGGACCGGGCAACAACTCGAATCGCGGACCCCGACCCTGGGCGCTCGACGCGCCGGAAATCGTGCCACAGGTGGTCGTCGCCGTCGAACAGTACAATCGACTGGTACGGATGCTGCAACGCGGCGCGCATCCTCAAGTGCAGGTCGACATTGCCAGCCGTTATCACAACGACGATCCGCAGAGCTTCAATATCATCGCCGAGATTCCCGGCTCGGACTTAAAGCATGAAGTCGTGATGCTGGGCGCTCACTTCGACTCCTGGCACTCCGGCACGGGCGCCACCGACAACGCAATCGGATGCAGCGTCGCCATGGAAGCGGTTCGCATCCTTCAAGCGATCGATGCCAAACCGCGGCGCACGGTAAGACTGGCACTTTGGACCGGCGAGGAACAAGGACTGCTTGGGTCGCGAGCCTACGTAAACAAGCACTTTGGCCGAGCGGTGCCGGCAGAGCGTCGCGATCGCGAACGAAGCCCCGCCGACCGACCCTCTGGCGAAGCCGCGGCGGCCGGGACGGATACGAAGGGGAATACGACTGCAGCATCGCCGGCGGCAAATGCGGCGGCCGAGGTACCTGACGGCGCCCCGGCATCTTCCGGCGCAGGGATTACGGCTGCGAATCAACCGGAATCGTCACCGCCCGCCTCGCGGGGTCGACCGAGAATGAAGTATGAACTGCAGCAAGGCCACGAACATCTTTCGGCTTATTTTAATCTCGACAATGGCGGTGGAAAAATTCGCGGGATTTACCTGCAGGGAAACGAGTCGCTGCGTCCGGTGTTTCGCGCCTGGCTCAAGCCGTTCGCCGAACTGGGGGCCGCGACAATCTCGGCCGCCGGCACCGGTGGTACCGGCCACACGACATTCGATGCCGTCGGCCTGCCCGGCTTCCAGTTCATCCAGGATCCGCTCGAATACAACTCGCGCACTCACCACTCCAACATGGACGTCTACGACCGTCTGCAGTCCGATGACGCTCGGCAGGCGGCGGTGATCATGGCGTCATTCGTCTACCTGGCGGCGAACCGCGATGCGAAATTGACCCGCAAACCGCTCGAGGGCGAAGTGGTGGTGGCCGGATCGTCGGAATAACCGCCCAAATGCAGCCTGGATTCCGTAAAACGCCATTTGTGCGCAACCAGACAGGAACGGCTACCCGCCGACCGGGCAGTTGCGGCCGCGGAGCAAATCCTCGTAGACCGCGATCAGTCGACCTGTCGCCGCCGACCAGGGGAACGACGCGGCCACATGAGCGCGCGCGGCGCCAGCCAATCGCTCCCGCAGTGCCTGGTCGGCTGCGAGTTGCCGAATCCCGTTCTTCAAGTTGCGGGCGTCGCCTGGTCGGGCCGGAATGAAATGCTCGCCGGCAACAGCAATCTCGCGCACCACGGGCAAGTCGGACGCCACGATCGGACTGCCGGCCGCCATTGCCTCCAGCATCTTCAACGGACAACAGCCCTGTATGGTATTGCGATCGACGCTCAATAACGGCACCAATGCGATGTCGATTTCATGCAGCAGCCGGACCACCGTATCCAGATCACCCGGTTCACGCCACTCGACGTACGGAGCAATTCGCCGCCGTTCCGCGGAGCGGCGCAGGTCGGCAATCCGCGACTTCGATCCGACACCGAGGACGATCAAACGAGCCGGCTGGTCCCGCACCAGCAATTCCAGCGCCTCGAGCGCCACATCGACACCCTGCCAGGCGGAAAGAGTCCCGAAGTAGCCCAATTGAAGCGGGCGGAGCCGACCTTGGTCCGCAAGGAGCGAACGCGTTGTCGGGCTGCGAAACTCAAAACGGTCGAGATCAACGCCGTTGCGAATTACCTCGATCGGCGCCGACGTCGCATCGCGGACTTCAATCGCGAGTCGATTCGTTTCACTGACGGTGATGACTCGATCGGCCGCGCGGAGGCAATCGTTTTCCTGAGCCACCAGCTTTCGCGGCAATTCCGGATCGTCGATCAGCCCTCGGTAGTGATACTTCATTTCGATCGAGGGAAATCCGTTGACTTCGTAAATCACCCGGGCCGACTTGCGCACCGTCGGGGCGACGAGCGCCGTCCCCTCGAAAATCGAACGAAAATGGATGGCGTCGAACCGCTGTGCCGTGAAACGACGGATGAGTTTTGCTCGGAATGTCCGCGCCCGCCCGATCGGATTGGCGTCCGGGCACCCGACAACGGTCTGCCAGACACCCTCCGCAATCCGCTCCGGGTCGCGGTCCACCGGACCAGGGGTGACCAGGGTTACATCCCCAAACCGCCGGCCCAGGGCGCTCACGAACGCTTCGATATGCCGGCAGCAGCCCTTGGGCCCGGGAAACTCGTCAAACGAAGCATACAGAATCCGGGCGGCGGGAGCGTTCATAGTTGTCGGTTGCGTGTTGATGGGCTAAGTTGTTCGGAACATTGTACGCCAGCATCTTCGATGATGGAGGCGATGACCAGCGTGAGTGCCGATCCCGGAATTACCACAGTCGCAACGGCCAGTGTCGGAAGCACCAGCGCCGGATTCGATATCGACGCCTTTCGCCGCACCTTGAAGTACCAGCGCCTGGCAACGCCCACCGTCCTGCGCGAAGATCTCGAGCGAATCGCGACGCTCGACGCCGAATCGGAAATGCTGCAGAAGCGGTACGGCATGCGGATGAGCCTATCGATCTTCGGCTTCGTAGCCTCGATCCCCGCAACGTTCTTCAGTTTCGGCGCGGTGGGGCCATGGGCCGGCATACTGGTGGCGGCGGTAGGTTTCAGCGCGCTGATTTCGGCCATCTACAACGGCCGGCTTTGGTCCAAGGCCGGCAAGACCAATGTGGAAGACCGTCGGCGCGAGATCCCCGATCAACTCGTACGCTACCTTTCCACCGACATGCCCGCCGACGCGCAACTGGACCTGTCGATCGATTTCAACCTTTATACCCAGCCGAGGTATCTCCGCGACACGAAGCCGGGCGGACTGACCTCCAGCGCCAGCGTAAGAAACTACGAGTTACCCTGGCTGGCGCTGAAGGGGAGTTTCGTCGATGGAAGCCGATTCCGTTTGCAGGCGACGTTGCGGGTGAAACGCAAGGAGAAGCGGAAGCGCAAGGGCGTCAAAGTAAGCGAGACATTCACGGAGGACGTCGACCTCTCGGTGCAGGTCAAGCCTCGTCGCTACGAAAGGCTCGACCGCGCGCTGGCGCCCATTCGCTCCCTGCCGAATCGATCGGCCTACCCGCAGATCGTGGCCAAGGTCTCGGGCGAACGGATCGAGCTTGCGGGCACTGCATCCAGCCGTTTCGCCGAAATGGTGGAAGACAAGGACGAACCTCCGCTGGGCAGTCATCGTTCGATGCTGCATCTGTTTCTGGCCTGTTACCACGGGCTGTCGGCCTGCGCTACGAAAGGTTGACGATTGACGGAAGCACGGGACGTGGGGTACTGCCATGTATAACCTCGAGGAACTGTTGCAGTCGAACGCGCGTTGCGATGCGCTGCGCCAACAGGTCGCGGGGGGGGATGCCGTTCCCGTCCTGCGGTCTTTGAAGTTCAAGATTATTTCCAACTGCAATCTACGCTGCGAGATGTGCAAGTACTGGCAGATCACCAAGCGGCAACTGCCGATCGAACTGATCGAGCGGGTGCTGGACGAGGCGGCTCGTTTGGGCTGCATCAAAGTGCATTTCAGTGGTGGCGAGGTGACATTGCATTCCGATCTGACGCGCGCGATCGCCAAAGCGACGGCAGTGGGTATGCGCACCAATCTGACCAGCAATGGAATCTTGATGACCAAGGAGCGGGCTCGCGAGTGGATCGACGCCGGCCTGCGCGCCGCTTGCTTTTCGCTGGACGGGGTCGAGCGTCGAACACACGACAAAATCCGAGGAGTGGCCGGCGCTTACCGGCGAACCGTTCGGGCGATCCGCACCGTGACCCGGGAGAACGAACGCCGGCGAGGCAGATTGCGGGTTCGGATCAATATGGTCCTGTCGGCCCGCAACCTGCACGAACTCCCCGGGCTGATCTCGCTGGCGGCGGAGCTCGGCGCCGTCGATGTGCTGCCGATGCCCGTCGACGGCAAATCGGCGGTCCGGCCGACGGTCGAGCAGATCGAGCAGTTCAATCGCGAAGTCGTTCCACGCGTCATGGAACTGCGGCGGAAGTACAACATGCCGATCGACGCCGGACGGCTGTACCCGTTGGGCCGGACGAACGAGGAAATGGCAATGGCCACGCGCGGCCATTACGACTTTCATCATTACCGGGATCATCTCTGCTACGCACCCTATCTGCACTCCTTTATCAGTCATACCGGAGAGGTCTTTGCCTGCTGCATGACGCGGGACCGGATACCGGCCCTGGGCAACATCGTCGACCAGAGCCTGGAACAGATCTTTCTCGGCCCAGCCTATCGGGCGCTGCGTGCCTCGATGAATAGCCAACGGCTGCCAATTTGCGCTCATTGCGATCAGTACCTGCGCGAGAACCGACTGGTCGACGGGCGGTTGGCCTGCCAGCAGCCGCCTCGATTCCACGCCAGTCTGCACAGCGGTTTACTGGAGACAATCGGATGATTTGTAACTCGTTTCAATATCGGAAGATGTCGGCGCTCCGTCGCTTTACCGCGGCTGCCGTCGCGTTGCTGGCGCTTGGAGCCGTGGCGACCGGCGAATGCCTGACGGTCCGCTTGCGGGCGAATGAACGCACCGACGGCCCGTCGCCAGGTGCCGCCGGCAAGATTCCCCCTTCACTGGCTCGGCGCGCCATCGTATTTCGAGATCCGTCGGGTGGCGACCGGTATCGGCTCAAAGCCAAAGGCGACGATGCCGCGAAGCTGTTCGACGCTCGTGAAAATGAGATCGGCAAATTAACGCTGCATGCCGACCGCATCAAAGCCAAATCGGCCGACGACAAGCCGCTGTTCGAGCTGAAACGCAAAGACGACAAGTTGATGCTCAAGGACGCCGCCGATAACGAACTATACAAATGGAAACTGAAGGGTGACGAATTATCGTTCAACCGCGGGGACGAATCGCTTTATAGAATCCGAATCAAGTCGGGCGAGACGCAGCTCGTCGACCCGCAAGGCAAGGTTCGAGCCCAGGCGGCGCTGAAGAAAGGTGGCGCGGAACTCTGCGACCCCGCCGGTAAACTGCTGCTGGCCAGCCAGGAACTTCCCGACGCCTCGGGCTTGATCTTCTTCGAGGTCCGTGAACTCACGCCGCTGCAGCAGGCGGCCTGCCTTTTGTTTTTCCTGCGAAATTAGACGCGGATCGGAACCAGTCGATCGGGGAGTGCTTATGGCATCGGTATTTGGCGATCAGCCGGGCGAATGCGCGGAGTCCAGCGGATTCCTGTTTTCCCACCGCTGCGGCGAGTTGGCACAATCAAATTGTGCCGAATGCCGGAAGTTCATCTGTCCGCGCCACACGGTGAGCATTGATCAACGCATGCTCTGCACAACGTGTGCAAAAGGCGTGAAGCGTGGCGAACGCCAGTCCAATACCTACTACGACGACCCCTATTTCTATTCCAGCTACTACTATCCCGGATACCACGTCTACCATCACGGCCATCATCATTCGTCGCACGACTTTACCGACGCCGACGAAGCGGCGCTTGGCGCGCGCGAGGCGAACGATGAGGATGTCAAGGCTTTTGAGAACAACATGGGCGCCAGTTAGCGATGCCCATGCCGTCCTGTCTTTACTATGCACTAGGTGGCGGCCTGGGCCATGCCTGGCGAAGCCTGGCGATCGCCCGACAAGTCGCACTTCAATGCGGTGCCGCCGACGGATCAGCACCGTCCGACGCGCCCAACCAAACCCCGGCACAGTGCATCTTGATCAACACGCCCTTTGCAAACTCGGCGACCCGACTTGCTGCCGGCGTTGCCGGTCTCGCGCTGCGTGCGCTCGCACCTTCCGGCAACACGCACTCCGCACTCGAATTCGTGCGGCGTGCACTGGATCAGGTTCAACCCGACGTACTGGTCGTCGATGCTTTCCCGCGCGGACTGGGCGGCGAGTTATTCCGGTTGCTGCGATCCTGGGACTGCGTATGCAAAGTGCTGGTGGGTCGGCTGCTGCCCGACGAGTATCTCCAACGATTTGATCTGCGGCGGTTTGTCCAACAGTATTACGACTACGTAATCGTGCCGGGGGAATCGAGTCCGTTCTCCGATCATCCGCGTCTGCTGCAGGTGGCACCAATTCTGGTCCGCTCCAGCGGAGAATTACTCGAACCGGACGCGGCGCGCCGCCGCTTGCGATTGCCGCCCGGGCAGGACTGTATCCTGTTCGTCGGCAGCGGCACATTTGGTGAATGCCTGGATCTTTGGCGAGTGGCCCGACAGCTTGCCACGGGCAACGCACTGCCGTTGCCATTGCGATTCGCCTGGCCGTCTGATTTGGATCCACCCGATAACGATGCGATGCTGGTCGACGCGGTTCCCCTGCTGGAGTGCTACCGTGCCGTCCGCGCCGTTGTGGGAAACGCCGGCTATCATCTGGCACACGAAACGCGGGCGGCTCAGGTTCCCGCGGTGTTGATTGCTAGACGGCGGCTTTACGATCGTCAGCTGACCCGGGCAACTCTCGCGGAACCACCGACCGCGAGTGCCATCGCTGATCAACTCCGCCAATTCCTGGCTCCGCCTGAAGCAGGATCGATTGCCGCCGGACCAGCAAAGCCGCCACACTGGGTCAGCGGCGCCGTTGCCGCGGGGGAATTTATCAGCCGGATGCTGGGTAAACCGGTCGTGGCCCGCTGAAATGCAAATGCCCGTGCCGTATGCTGAACCGCCATACCAGCGAAACTTGAATCCACCGATCGTTGCAGGAGAAAAGGACGTGATGCTATCGACGAGTACCAACGCCGGTTCGTGGCGGCGATCGTTTGTCGTCAGCTGCGCCGTCGTCGTCGGCCTCTTGACCGGCGCAGGGGAATCCGGCGGTCCAATAAAGAGCGCTCTGACGGCCGCGGAAACGAAAAAAATCGTGCTGATCGCCGGGAAGAAGAGTCACGGACCGGAAGGTAACGGGATCCACGATTATCCGTGGTCAGCAAAACTGCTGAAAGTAATGCTCGATAACTCCAACGTCCGCGATCAGCTTCGCGTGGAGTACCATCGGGATGGCTGGCCGGCCGACGAAAGTACATTGCTGGACGCCGACACGATCGTGATTATTTCGGACGGACGGGACGGCGACCTTTACGAGGAAGCGCCGCATCTGGCCAGCGACGAACGGGTCGCGTTCGTGAAGAAACTGGTCGAGCGCGGCTGCGGACTGGTGACCTTTCATTTTTCCACCTTTACGCCCGACAAGTACGCGACCGAGATATTCGACTGGACCGGCGGTTATTTTGACTGGGAACAGGATGGCAAGAAGCAATGGTATTCGGCGATCCAGCATCTGGAGGCCGACGTGGAACTGGCAAGCGGTTCCCATCCGGTCGCTCGTGGCGTGAAACCGTTCCGGTTCAAGGAAGAGTTTTACTTCAATATCCGGTTTCATCCGCAGCCCGGCGCGGTGCAACCGCTGCTGCGGGTGCCGGCACTTCCCGGCCGCGAGCCGGACGGTTCGATCGTCGCCTGGGCGCGGCAGCGGCCGAACGGAGGACGGGGCTTCGGCACCACCTGCGGCCACTTCTACGAAAACTGGACCCAACCCGAATTCCGCAGAATGATGCTTAACGCCGTCGTCTGGACGGCGGGAATCGACCCGCCGCCCCAAGGCATCGAGGCTCGATTCTATTCACACCAGGAGATCACCGCCGCTTTGCGCGACGCCCCAGGCACGGTACGCGCAGTCTTCGATGAACGCCCGATTCGTGCGCTGATGTTCGCCGGTAACGAGGCGCATAAGTGGCATAACTGGGAAAAGACCGCACCAGCACTGCAAGCTCTGCTCGAACGGGACCCACGGATCAAAGTTGACATTACATTCGACATCGAGGATCTCGCCGTCCGCAATCTCAACGACTATCAGTTGATCGTGCAGAACTACTGTAACTGGCATGACAAGCGGCCGTTAAGTGAGGCGTCAAGGACGGCGTTCAGCCGATACCTGCGTGAGGGAGGTGGTTTGATTCTGATCCACTTCGCTAACGGCGCGTTCCATCCGTCGCTGCCCGAGGCGGGCGAATCCGACTGGCCGGAATATCGCAAGATCGTTCGCCGCGTCTGGAATCATCACGGAAAAGGCGAGAAGCAGAGCGGTCACGACGCGTTCGGCGAATTCACCGTGCGGGTCGAGCCCCGGCCGCACCCCGTCACCGAAGGCCTGTCTGACTTCCAAGTCACCGACGAGTTGTACTTCCGGCAGGACGGTGACGAACCGATCGAACCGCTGATCACCGCTCAATCGAAGGTCACTATGCGCGACGAACCGCTCGCATGGACGTACAGCTACGGTGAAGGCCGCGTGTTTCAGACCGTGCTGGGCCACAGCGAGAAAACGTACGAGTCGTTCGAGGCTTGCGAGATGATCCGTCGCGCGGCGGCATGGGTGGCCCGGCGACCGATCGTTGCCGGCAGCAAACCGGCCGACCCGGCCAACGACACGAAAAAGTCTGCCGACAACCGGCCCGCCAGCAATCGAAAGCCGGCGGAAGTACTCGCCGAGGGCCGTTTCGGGCAGGCGCTCGACGCCCGGGGCGGCGGCGTGATCGCGGCCGGCAATCTGGAATACCGTAAGCCACCTTTCTCCGTCGAATGCTGGACCCGCCTGCGGCAGAAGGCCAACTACAACATCCTGGTCGCTCATGAACCCAAGTCGTCCGCCACCCATTGGGAGTTGTTCACGATGGCGGGAAGCGGTGTCTTCACCGTCTACCTGCCCGGGATGACGCCCGATCATGTATCGTCCAATACCGATATCACCGACGACAAGTGGCATCACGTCGCCATGATGTTCGAGCCCGACCGGATCCGCCTGTACGTCGACGGGCGCAAAGTCGCGGATCAGGCAGTCAAATCGGGTCAAGGCGCGCCGGTCGACGGCGGATTGGCGATTGGTGAACTGGTCGGCCGGGAGATCGGTTGCCAAGGATTTGTCGATGAAGTTCGGATTGCGCGCGGCGTGCGCGAGTTCACGCGCGTTCCCCATCTCCCGTATCCGTTCGACGATGAGACAATCGGCATCTGGCACCTCGACATCGTTGATAAGGGAAAATCGCCCGACGATTCCCCGACCAAGAATCATGCGGCAATCTCCTGGTCGCCGGTGACGGCCAATTCGTTCGTCAAAGATCACTGGGGAGTCGAGGTCGTCGGCTTTGCCTGGACGGAGAACGACTCGCGGGATGGACGCTGGCAGAAGACCGACATCGGCCGTTTCCTGGCCTCGACGGTGCCCCTCGAAGAAGGCCCCGTCCGCAAAGGTCTCTCGATTCGCTTGGGCGATCGCTCCGATGCGACGATTCTCTACGACACTCAATTCGGCCGCGTTCGGGCGGCCTGGACCGGCGAATTTCTTCAGTTCGATCCGGCCCGCTTCGGTCTGATCGTTGCGCCCAAGATCGCAGGCACGCGTCAATTCAGCCAGGCGGAAGGGCCGGGCTGGCCCGGCGCGAAGTACCAGTACCTCGGCATGCACCGCCACGCCGATCGCGTCATACTGCGGCACCAGGTCGACGACACACGGGTGGAAGAATCGCCCTGGTGTTACTTCCACGACGAGCGGCCGATTTTCGAACGGACGCTGGTCGCGGCGGCACGGGTGCAACCGATCACGATGCGCGTGGCCGATTTGAAGTCGGTCACCGACGCCAAAATCGACTCGGCCGGTCCACGCTCCCTGTCGGTGACACGTAACGGCGTCACCACCACCTGGCAGATCACGGCCGATGCAGCGGCGCGGCTGCAACTTCAACGAACCGGTGATCAGGCAGCCATCGACTTGCAACTCGCGCCCGCAACGGAACCGACCGGCTGCTGCCTGCGATGGTGGAACGATGCGGCGGCTCCTCCCCCACAACATGCTTTCGGTGCCAGGTCCGACGAGATCGTTCGCCAATTCGCCGCCCTCCGGGCGCCGGGCCCACCAAGCTGGACCGACAGAATCGTAACGCAAGGCGTCGTCGCGCCCGACAACGAGCCGTATGTCATCGATACGCTCACACTGCCATTCGACAATCCATACCGCGCACTTTTTTTCCTCGGCGGGATGGACTTTTTTCCCAACGGTGACCTCGCCGTGGCGACCGTGCATGGCGATGTCTGGCGCGTGCATGGTGTCGATCGCACGCTGCGGGAGTTGTCGTGGAAACGATTCGCGACAGGACTCTTTCAGCCCCTGGGACTGAAGATCGTCGATGGACAGGTTCACGTGCTCGGCCGCGACCAGATTACCCGGTTGATCGATCTCGACGGCGACGGCGAAGCGGACGAATACCAGAATTTTTTCAATGGGGCTCATACGTCCGAGGGCGGTCACGACTATGTCGCCGGTCTGGAAACCGACCAGGCAGGGAACTTCTATTTTCTGCATGCCACACAAGGATTGTTGAAAGTCAATCGCGATGGCACGGAACTTTCGGTCGTTGCCACGGGACTGCGAAATCCCGTCGGCTTGTCGGTCGGACCTGACGACACCATTACCGCCGCGCCGCAAGAAGGCGAATGGACTCCCGCCTCCAACCTGATCCAGGTCAAACCCGGAGGCCACTACGGCTACCTCGGTCCCCGCGTCACGCTCAGTCGCCCGCTAGGTTATGATCCGCCGCTCTGCTGGATCCCGCGCATGACCGACAATTCCAGCGGCGGACAAGTCTGGGTAACCAGTGACCGCTGGGGCCCGCTGCAAGGGCAGCTGCTGCATCTCTCGTTCGGCAAATGTCGCTTACTGTTGGCGCTGCGCGAATCGATCGCTGGCAGCGAACAAGGCGGCAAGCACAACGGCGAGCACGCCAGCGTGCAAGGCGGGGTCATCGATTTTCCCTGGCAGTTTGATTCGGGCTTGATGCGAGGCCGATTCTCTCCCCACGATGGGCAACTCTATCTGGCCGGGTTGAAAGGCTGGGTCACTTCCGCCGTGCAGGACGGCTGCCTGCAGCGCGTGCGTTACACCGGACTACCCGTCGATCTGCCGGAAGCAGTGCGCACCTACCCGAACGGGTTGGCGATCCGCTTCACGAGTCCCTTGAATGCCGACTCGGCTGAGGACCCCGACGCCTATCGGCTGGAGGGCTGGAACTATCGCTACTCGAAAGACTACGGTTCCCCCGACTTGAAGCTGTCGGATCCGCTGGCCGAAGGACACGACGAATGGAACGTGCGTTCGGCGACTTTGCTGCAGGACGGCCGTACCCTGTTCCTGGAACTGCCCGGCCTGAGACCGATGAACCAATTGCGGATCGAGTACGAATTGACCAGCTCATCGGGCAGGGAATTCCAAGGCACCTTGAATTACACCATTCATCAAACCGGAAACGTGCCGTTTCCGGAATCGCAGATTCGCCGGCGGCAAAGGCAGGGACTACTCGATCCGGAGGTCGAGGAACGATTGAGGCCCGGCGTCGCGGTGCGATTTGAACAGGAAACTCCCCGGCCCGAACAGCGAGAGGAGCGGGCGGTTCGTTCGGACATGCGCGTCGATCGGTTGTTTGCTCTACGGGTGGAAGCATCGGAACCGGTCAGCCTGCATCTGCAACCAGGACCATTCCGGTCGTCGCACCGCGCCTATCTTCGTTCGCCACGAAGAATGGAATGCAGATTTGCGATCGAGTGTACAGGGATGGTGGTCGTCCGCGTGAACGGCGAGCCGGTTTTGTCGCATCGATCGAACGAACCTGGCGTGACAGAGTCGCAGCCGACAGCACTGCGCAAGGGTGTCAATCTGCTGGAACTGGATTTTCAATCTTCGCCGAATTCCGCAAGCGGTTCCACGTCGGTACCGGTCGGATTTCGACTGTTGTGGGAGGGTCCCGGGTTTGCGCGAGAAGCCGTGCCATCGGCGCTGCTGTTCCATGATCCGCGGCAACCCGAACTCGATCGGTTCCTCACCGATCGCGCGGGGCAATCGTTGTGGTTGAGCCATCGTTGTCAGGCCTGCCATGACGGCATTCGAGACGGTGAGCGAAAAAACGCAACCGCCGGTTGGGAGGTCGCGTCGCAGGGTGGCTCTTTGGACGACCTGTTTGTTCCTCCGGATCTGATCGACGTAGCGCGGCGTCTTGAACCGGCCTGGATCGCGCGCTGGATCGATGCTCCCGCGGAAATTCGCCCTGGCAGTCGCATGCCGCGTTTTGAACCGTCGGCGAGCCGAAGCCGCAGGCAGGAATCGGCGGACATTACGATGTTTCTCGCCTCCTTGAGCGAACCGGGGACAATGCCGCCGGGCGAGCGGGAGCGATCGAACGGAGCGGCGGACAGCGATGGCGGAATGGCCGAACGTGGGGCGCTACTGTTCGAAGAACTCAGCTGCGTTGCCTGCCATTATTTGCAAGATGGGGAACGGGACGCTCACGATCGCCCGCATGATCGGACTCATGAACGATTATCGTTGTCTGGCGTCGGCGCAAAATACCGATCGGGCGCGTTGCGTGATTATCTGCGTAATCCCGCAGCGCATGCATCCGCGTCGCGTATGCCGGTCTTTACGCTGGACGATGACCAACTGGACGCACTCGAAGCCTGGCTGCTGCGGGCCAACCCGGCCGAGCAGAGCGAGTGGCCGGAATTGGCTCACGCCGACATCGACCAAGGCCGTTCGCTTTATTCGCGGCAGTGTTTCCCTTGCCACCAAAACCCGACGGCGAAGCGCGGCCCGGGGACCGAACCGCGGGAAGTCGCACCACGCCACAGGTCGCCGCTGCGGCTCGATCGACTCACCCACGGCTGCCTCGCGGACGACCTGCGGCCAGCTTCCCAGGCGCCGGAACGCCGCGCGCCCAATCAAGTGGCGCCGCAATACACTTTCAACGACAGCCAGCGAACAGCGATACGGCGGTTCCTGACCGATGCGGCTGCCGCCGGAATTTCGCTGACAGGACCCGCCGCCCCCAATATACCGATGGAGGAATCGCGGCTGTTGGTGCATTGGTTGCAATGCGCGGCGTGCCATCCGCGCGACGGGCAGTCAAGCGTGCGCATCCCGGTATTGTTGGAGGAGAGCCTGGGGGGCGGGGTCCCGGAATTTGTTCCAAACCTGACGTTTGCCGGAGAGAAACTCCGCGGCGACTGGTTGCACGATCAGATTGCCGGTCTGCCGACCACCATTTCTCGCCCGTGGCTCAAAGGCCGCATGCCTTCGTTCGGCCCGTTTGCCGCTCGGCTAGCCCATGGACTGGTTCGCGAACATGGCCTCGCGGCCGGGGCCGTTCCGATGTCGGAACCGGATCGGGAACTGGTCGAAATCGGTGATCGGCTGACGACTCCCGCGGGACTCGACTGTCGTCAATGCCATGCCGTCGGAGCGCAGCAGCCGCGCGGCGATCAAGGAACGCAGATCGCGCTGGGAATTAATTTTGCGCAGGTGCGGCGGCGGCTGCAGCCTGAGTTCTACGCTCGATTCGTGCGCGATCCTCCCCGCTTCGAAGCCAGCTCGAAAATGCCCAAACTCTCCGACGACGGAAAGACAACCAAAGCCAAATCGATTCTCGACGGCGACGCCGATCGACAGTTCGCTGCAATCTGGCAGTTCATCCTCTCGCTTCCTTGAGTTGCCGCATGACGGGACGTGCGTATTGGGGGCCGTTGGCCTGCATGGCAGGAATACTGCTGCTGATGGTGGTTGTGCCTTTGGTACCGCAGCGGCTGGGGCTGCCTCCGCATGCCGCATGCGCTCGCAGTGCCCGCCGCAGATGGCTGAACGGCTTGCGCCGCCGACCGCGGTCCATCGTTGGGTAGCAGAGCGGTTCTGTCACGGTTCGACTTACCCTTTTCTCGTCCGAGTTCATCTGCGTTAATCTGTGTCCATCCCTGGCGATTCGCCCTATGGCTGCGGGGGTACGGGCGAGTGCAAGCTGGCTGACCGGTCTGCCGATCGCTACAATTCGCTTTCCGGTCCATGACGTTTTACCTGACGTTCGTTTGCTGTTCTTAAATGTGGCGGCGCTATGATTTTCCGGTCCGCTGGTTGGCACGCGATCATGTCGGCCGTTGTTCTTTACCTGCAGCCAGCCATTGGCCTTGGCCAGCCTGGCACGCTACCGTCGCTTGAACTACTGGATGACGCCGAACTGAATGACGTTACGTTTGTCGATGCCAATCTAGGTTGGGCGGTCGGCGATCGAGGCACGATCTTGCGCACGGAGGACGGCGGAAAGACATGGCTAACGCAATCGGTACCTGTATCGGCACGAATGGAGTCGGTCTGTTTTGTCGACGCGCGCAATGGCTGGTGTGCCGGTGGCATCGTGCACCCGTATACGCATCATACGTCGGCGGTTCTGTTTCGCACGCAGGATGGCGGTCGTACCTGGGCGCAGATCAACACTCCATTGATGCCCGGGATCAAGCAACTGCATTTCCGCGACCTGCGCCAGGGTTGGGCAGCCGGTGGTGCATCGGCGATGTTTCCGACCGGTGTATTTCAGACCGTGGATGGCGGACGAAGTTGGACTCCGTGCACCGGCCCGATGACTGGCGGTTGGCTGGTTTTGGAACCATTCGACGAAGCGAACGCGTTGGTACTGGGGCGCGGCGGCGATTACGCGTGGATCAATCGCCGCGAACTTCGACGGCCTGAATCCGCATCCGAGTTGCCTCCCTACTGTTTTCGTGGCGCGGCCGACCTGGGCACTCGGGGAATTCTGGCGGTCGGTGATGCGGGAACGGTATTGCGCAGTGCGGATCGTGGCCGATCCTGGCATTCGATCGCCGCAGCGATTCCACGGGCATCGGCCGACTTCGACTTCCATGCCATCGCCCGGCATGAGGATCACTGTTGGATCGCAGGCAGTCCCGGATCGCTGGTTTTGCACTCAAGCGACGGCGGCACCAACTGGGAGATCGCGACGACGGGCCAATCGATGCCGATTCGCAAACTCCACTTCATCGACGCATCCCGCGGCTGGGGCGTCGGCTCGTCAGGAACAGTGATTGCCACGATGGACGGAGGCCGCAGTTGGACGACACAGCGTGGTGAGGGAAGGCGCCTGGCTCTGCTGGGGCTTTACAGCGACGAGGACAACGTACCGTTCGAATTGTTGGCCGAACTATGCGGCAACCAGGGTTATCGCGGCTATGTGCAGTTGTTAAATCGACGCGATTTGGAGTCACCGGATATCCACGAAGCGAGCATCGAGGAACGTGTCTCGGCCGCGACCGTGCGTGCGGGCGCCGGAGGTGCCACGATCGCACCTCGGTTTCCGCTGCGTCAACGAGCGTTAGGTATCGGTAAAGAGCCCTCGGTAGAAGGCTGGTCACAGATCTGGGGCCGGCCAGGGCTCGACGCACTCGACGAATCGATCGTGCAGTATATTCGTCAATGGCGCCCGGAGGTCGTCGTCATGGAGGACTTCACCGGCCGGGACGCGGACGGCAATGCCAAATGGCTGGGCCCGCTCCTTGTTGCGGCGATCCAGAAGGCGGCGATTGCCGAGCAATACCCGGCGCAGATCAGGGAACAGGGTCTACGCGTCTGGAAAGTACAGAAGATCATTGTGGGTCGCGCCGGACAGGGCAAGGGCACCATCGTGCTGAATACCTCGCAGGTGGCAGCCAGGTTAGGTCGCAGCCTGACCGACATTGCCTGCGGTTGCCGGGCGCTGATTACCCGTCAGATCGATCCCCCCGCGGCGTCGCTGGAATTCCATCTGTTGGTCGACCATCTGCCGGCGGAGGTTGGTCGACGCGACTTCTTTGCCGGATTGCCGCTCGCGGCGGGAGGGCCGGCTCGACGTTCCCCTTCGACGGTACCCGCGCAGGAGCTGGCGGAATTGAATCAGATTGCGCAGCGGCAGCGCAACGTGCAAAAGTTGATCACCTACGCGGCTGGAACCGAGCAGAGCACGGCCTGGCTGGCGCAGCTTGGCGACCTGACAAAAGGGCTGGACCAGGACGCGATCGGGGACGCCTTGTTCCAGCTCGCGTTGCGTTTTCATGCCGCCGGTCGATCCGATCTGGCGCTGGAGGTACTGCAGGTGATGGGCGAACGGGTGCCTCGGCACGAACTGACGCCGGCCGCGTTATCAATGCGGCTGTTGCTGTATTCCAGCGTGGAACTGGATTCCCGTCGGCCGGCGTGGGCCCGGGACGGCTCGGCGACCCGACGCAAGCGGCTGGACGAGATCACAGAACAGCTTCGCCAAACGGCGCCGCAGTTGGCGGCGCGCAGTTCGACGCGGCTGATCATGGCAGCCAATGACCGCATGGCCGATCGCTTGCGCGAGGCCGAATTACAGTATCGGTCGGTGTTGGCGCTCGAGCCGGAAACGGCGGGACGGGCGGCAGAGACAGAACTGATTCTGTTGGGAAATCGTCGCACCGCGCTGCCCGCCAACATGCCATGCCGGCGCGTCAGCGCCCGACCACGACTGGACGGACAGCTCGACGATGAATCCTGGCAGGGTCTCCGGCCCACGGCGCTGCGCAGCCCGCAGTACGACGACGAGTCCTGGCCCGCCGAGATCACCTTAGCACACGACGACGAATTTCTCTACCTGACCGCGACCTGCGTGAAAGCCGCGAAAGGTACCTATTCCAAGAGCGACGCGCCGCGGCCGCGTGATCCGGACCTGTCGAACAGCGATCGGCTGGAACTTTTCATCGATATCGATCGCGATTATGCGACCTGTTATCGGCTGACCGTCGACCATCGCGGCTGGACCGCCGAATCCTGCGCCGGCGATGCCACTTGGAATCCCGAATGGTACGTGGCGGCGGCGGAGACCAGCGATTCCTGGACAATCGAGGCAGCGATCGCCAAGCGCGATCTGGTGTCCATTATCGACCAGGGACAAGCGGTGTGGGCGCTGGGCGTCAAGCGAATTGTTCCGGGAGTTGGTTTGCAGTCCTGGATACAGCCCGCAGCGGTCCAACAACAGTTCGAAGCGTTAGGCACATTGACACTTGAATAGAGCGCAGGGACGGCTGTGGCATTTTTGATTGGCACGGACGAAGCCGGTTACGGTCCGAACCTCGGGCCACTCGTCGTTACCGCGACGGTCTGGGAGGTGCCGGACAACTGGTTGGATCATACGATCGAAAGGGATCTTGCGCAACGACTGCACGGTTGCATCCGCAGTGCGGCGGACGGCCGGTCAGCGGCGTCAAACATTCCCGAGTCGCGAATCGACTCCGACGATACCTATCCGCCGCTGCTGATCGCCGACTCGAAAGAACTCTACGGCCCGACGACCGGTCTGAGGATGCTGGAGTATGGCGTGTTGACCGGGATCGCCGCCGCGTCCGAGATTCCTACCAGCTGGCGGGAGATCTGGACGACATTGCGCGCCGCCAGCACGGAGGAACTTGACGCCGAACCATGGTTTGCCGGATACGACGTCCCCGTTCCGCGAGCCGCGGACGGCGGAACCGCGCAAGGCTGGGGACGGTGGCTAAGACTTAGGTTAGAGGAACTCGGTGTGCGGATTGGCGGCATCAGGTCTCGCGCCGTCTTCCCGCGAGCCTTCAATCAGCTGGTCGCATTGCACGGGAACAAGGCGTCGGCATTGTCATTGGTAACGTTGCACTTGGTACGGGACCTGCTTGAGTCGATTCACGACGGTGCCGTGCTGGTCTGTTGCGACAAGCACGGAGGACGCGACCGATACTGCGCCCTGCTGCAGACGGTGTTTCCCGACTATTGGATCAACGTGATCCGGGAAGGACGAACGGCAAGCGCCTACCGCTGGGGAACGACGTCCCGGCAGGTTGAATGCCGGTTCTCCGTACGGGGAGAGTCCTTTCTGCCGACGGCACTCGCTTCGATGGTATCGAAATACTTGCGCGAGTTAGCGATGGAGGCCTTTAATTCGTTCTGGTGCGCGCACGTTCAAGGCCTGCGACCGACCGCCGGATATCCGGTCGACGCGCTGCGGTTTCGCGCCCAAATCCGTCACTCGCAATCGTCGCTTGGCATTTCCGACGACATTTTGTGGCGCTGCCGGTAACCGCCGGGATACGCCAACGCGGGCGGGCAATCCTTGACAAGCAGTATCGAGAACCCTAGATTGCGAAACTGCAACGAGTATGTCCGCGGGAAAACTGTGGGATGAACGCGGTAGAGCTCAGGCAGACGACTCCGGCAGACAACTCGGGCAGTCAATTGGTCGGCGACCAATGCAACCGACATGGAAAACACGATGAGTATTGATTTGGGTCACGTCGCACGTGACCTCGGACTGCCGGCGGACATAGTTCAACGCACCGTAGAGTTGCTGGACGAGGGAAACACGGTCCCGTTCATCACACGATTCCGCAAGGACCAGATTGGCGGACTCGATGAGGAGCCAGTCCGGCGCATCCAGGAGGCGATCGCCAAACTCCGACAGCTGGCCGACCGAAAGCAGACGATCTTGAAGTCGGTCGAGGCGCAAGGCAAATTGGCGCCGGAATGGGCCGAGCAGGTCCGCGCCGCTCGCTCAATCAAGCATCTCGAGGATCTCTACCTTCCGTTCAAGCCGAAAAAACAGACGCTGGCGACGCTGGCGCGCCAGCGCGGGCTTGAACCGTTCGCGGAGGAGATACTCGAGGGCAAACCCATCGACCTGACAGCCCGCGCTGCGGAATTTGTATCCGCGGAACGTGGACTCGTCGGCACCGAAGAAGTGCTCGCCGGGGTCGGCCATTTGATCGCCGAGAATTTTGCTGATCGAGCCGAATTGCGCAGCCGGCTTCGACGGTCGATGCAGCGCACCGGACGTATCCTGTCGACACGTATCGAATCGGAAAAGAAGGCGGAAGCTGCCGCGTCGGCCGGCCAAACTGCGGCAATCGCCGGTTCCGCTCCCCTGCCTGATACAACCGGGACCGATGCGCCGACGGAACTGCCGACCGATTCACCCGGTACCACGACGGTCGATGCGGGCGACTTGAGCCCCACGGTAAAAGACAACGATCCGATCTCCGACTCGCACGCTAGCAGCGATGAGCTCACGTCGGCCGACGGCCACTCCGCTGATGGCGAGCTTGCGGAGAACGAGCGCGGCGGCGATGCCGCCGAGTTCGACGATCATGGCGACGTTGAAGTCGACGATGAGGAATTGGCGGATGAGGAGGTCCATGTTTCCGACCACGAACTTGGGTTGCACGCGGATCAAGCGTCGTCCGTCCAAGATGCGTCGGACATCGGGGCCGATTCCGTCGAATCCAGCGACGCGGAATCCGAACCGAAATCGGCGGGTAGCCAGTCGATGAGCGGCGATCCAGCGAGCGGCGCATCGAACGCCCAATCCTCGGCAGCCGGCGAAGCGGCTGGTGATACATCGACGTTGACGGTCGCAGCACCGTCCGGTTCGGGGGCGGCTCCGACTGCAAAAACACTCCCTCGCACCGCCTTGGCAGCGCGGATTTCCGCCAAACAGCAGGCGCGTGCCGCGGCCCGGGAAGCCAAGAAAAAGAAGCGGCAAAAGCTGTTGGAAAGCGCCTTCAAAGACTATTACAACTTCCAGGAACCGCTGGGAAAGATCCCCCACCATCGAATCCTGGCTTTGAATCGCGGCGAGCGGGCGCGGGTGCTGCGTGTCAAAATCGACGTGGACCTTGATGCGCTGCATCGTGAGGCCGAGGAACTGCTGATTCGACCCGAGCATCCGCATGCCGACTTTCTGCGCGGCTGCCTTAGAGAATCGTTGAACAGGTCCGTGGTTCCCAGCCTGGAGCGCGAATTACGCCGCGAATTGACGGAGCGTGCCGAAACACATGCCGTCGAGGTGTTCATCCGTAATCTGCGCAAGTTGCTGTTGCAGCCGCCGGTCCGCAATCGACGCGTGCTGGCCATCGACCCCGGATTTCGCAGCGGATGCAAATTGACGGCGCTGAACGAATTCGGCAGCGTGCTCGACCATGGCATGATCCATGTCATCGGCAGCGAGCAACATCGCCTGCTCTGCCGTGGTCGACTGGTCGACATGATCAAGCGGAACGCCATTTCCGTCGTCGCGATCGGCAACGGCACCGCCTGCCGAGAAACCGAACTGCTGATCGCGGAAATCCTGGCAAACGAACTATCCGATCGCGACCTGGCTTACGTCATCGTCAATGAAGCGGGCGCAAGTTTCTATTCCACCAGCCCGATTGGTCGCGAAGAGCTTCCCAAATACGACGTTACGGTCCGCAGTGCCGTTTCGATCGGACGACGATTGCTCGACCCGCTGTCCGAACTGGTCAAAATCAATCCGGCGAATATCGGCGTTGGACTTTACCAGCACGATGTGAAGGCCAAGCACCTGCGTGAATCGCTGGACGACGTCGTCGCCTCCTGCGTGAACTTTGTCGGCGTGGATGTAAATACAGCCAGCCCGGCCCTATTGCGGTATGTCTCGGGCTTGAATCAACTCACGGCGCGTCGCCTGTACGAGTACCGGCAGCAGCATGGGCCGTTCAAGAATCGCGAGCAGTTCAAGCAGGTACCCGGGTTTGGAGACGCTACATTCGTACAGGCCGCTGGATTTTTGAAGATCAGCGGCGGCGACAATCCGCTCGATTCCACTTGGATCCACCCGGAGAGCTACGACGTCGCGCGTCGTGTCCTGGACAAGCTTGGCGCCAGTGTCGAAGCGCTGGTCCCACCTGTACCTGCCAACGCGGCGACAGGGACCGCAGCGACGGCCGTCGCCGAAAGTCCTTCCGCAGTTTTTTCCGGCGAGTTGCCGACCGAACCGCCACCGCCCCATGCGCTGACGGAACCGCTGGAGAACGAACTCGAGGCCGGGAGTGCGGAAACGACGCCGGCCGATCCGCCCTCAGCGACGAATGATCCAGCCGCAGAGATCGGAGGCGTCGAACCGGTTGTCGCCAGCGCGTACGACGTGCCGCCGCCAGCCGTGTCGCTGCAGGAGGCGGAACCGGCGAACGCGGCTCAGCCGGCGTTGTCCGAGCCAGGGCTGTCCGAGGAGGGCGCGTCGACGACAGGAATCAGCGAAACGCTGGCAGCGCGGATCGCGACGGTAAATTCGGCCGAGCTTGCCAGGGAACTGGGCATTGGCCAAATGTTACTCGACGACATGCTGGCCGCCTTGGCGCGGCCGGCTCGGGACCCTCGCGAAGACCTTCCGCCACCGATCTTTCGCCGCGGTATCATGAAACTCGAAGACCTGACACCCGGCATGGAGTTGTCGGGAACAGTCTTGAATGTCGTCGACTTTGGCGCGTTTGTCGACATCGGGCTGTCGGATAGTGCCTTGATCCATATCAGCCGGCTGGCGGACCGCTTCATTCGGGATCCGCACGAGGTCGTGGGCGTCGGCGACATTCTCACCGTCTGGGTGGTGGATGTCGACAAGCAGCGGCGACGCGTATCGCTGACGGCAATACGTCCGGGCAGTCAGCGTCCACAGCAACCCCGCCCGCAGCAGCGCCCGCAACCGCAGCGCCCGCCCCAAGCGGCGCAAGGCGAGCGTCCCGCGACCCGGCAGGGCTCCGGGCAGGGATCCGGCCAGGGATCGGGGGTTGGCCGACCGGCCGGTGGTCGACCAGCCGGGACGCGGCCGAATCAAGGCGGCGCCTCGCAGCGTACCGACGGGCCGCCCGGCCGACGTTCAACCCGCCCACCGAAATTCAAGCAGCCGCCACCCAAGCCGGTTCCGGTGAAACCGATTACCAAGAAGATGATCGACGGCAAGGAACCGATGCGGACGTTTTCCGATCTGCTGCAATTCTATAAGCACAAGAACGACGATGATGCCCCGGACGCGTCGGGGAAACAAGGTTCTTGAGTCATGGATTTCGAGCAGCGTTTGCAGAAGGCAATCGAACGAGGTCAGCAGCGAGGCGAGGTCCAGTCGCGCGAGGCCGCTGCCCGGGCAATGTCGCTGGACGAGATGCGGCAATTGCATTCCATGTACCGGCTTGAGTTATCGGAGCATATCGAGGATTGCCTGGGCAAACTGGCGCATCATCTGCCCGGTTTTCAAATCGAGTCCATTTTTGGCGAACGAGGCTGGGGCGCGGCGGTCTCGCGCGATGCGTTGCGGATCGAGCGTGGTCAGCGAGATCGCGACTTCAGCAGGCTGGAAATCACGGTCCGGCCGATCGGACCGATGATGATCCTGGAAATTGTCGCCCGTGGGACAATCCGCAATCGAGAGATGATGAGCCGCAATCTGTTCGAGGCGGCCAACAAGATCGACTTGATCAAGTTCAAGGACCAGATCGACCGCTGGGTACTCGAATTCGCCGAAGGGTATGCCGCGGACGGCTGAGACTACTCGTTGCATTTCCCGCCGCGCCCTTGTAGGCTCAGCAATCCTCCCCGTTGAGTCCATTCCGCAACATTCACTGCCCGGTAAGGAACCATTCCGATGCCCCAAGTGGGAACGTTTCCGGTGACTCGAAACGAAATCGCCGGCTTGCCAGTCAGCGAACTGGCGGCGCGGTTCGGAACGCCTGTTTACGTTTACGACGCTGCCAGGATTCGCGAACGGGTCGCCGATCTGCGACAGTTCGACCAGATTCGTTACGCACAAAAAGCATGCTCCAACCTGGCGATTCTCGACCTGGTCCGCCGAGACAACGTACTGGTCGACGCGGTCAGCGCCGGCGAAGTTCATCGCGCCTTGGCCGCGGGATACGCCCTGCACGGCAATCCACCTCCCGTGGTCTATACGGCGGACATCTTTGACCGCGAATCGCTGGAGCTGGTCGTCAGTCGCGACATCCATGTGAATGCCGGTTCGATCGATATGATCGATCAACTGGGCACGCGCGCCCCCGGACGTTCGGTCACCTTGCGAATCAATCCCGGGTTCGGGCACGGTCACAGCCAGAAGACGAATACGGGCGGCGACCAGTCCAAACATGGCATCTGGCATGCCGAACTGGACGAATGTCTGCGGCAGATCGATCGGCATGGAATGTCGGTGAGTGGCATCCATATGCATATCGGGTCGGGCACCGATCTGGAGCACCTGAGCCAGGTCTGCGGCGCACTGGAGGCGACGGTTGCCAGGGTCGGGCGAACTGTCACGTCGATTAGCGCAGGTGGCGGACTTCCGGTCCCCTACCATGCGCGGCAGTCGTACGTCGACCTGGAGGAGTATTTTCGACTCTGGAACGCGACCCGTGAGCGGCTCCAGGAAAAACTCGGGCACAAGATTTCGCTGGAAATCGAACCGGGCAGGTACCTGGTGGCGGAGTGCGGTTTCTTGATTTCCGAGATCCGGGCGGTCAAACGGCAGGGCGGCAACACGTTTTATCTGCTCGACGCGGGCTTCAATAATCTGGCTCGGCCGATCCTTTACGGCGCATACCATCCGATGTCGATCGCTAACGCGTCCGAGCGGCCGCTGCAATCGGTCGTCGTCGGCGGACCTCTGTGCGAATCGGGAGATATTTTCACCCAGGAAGAAGGCGGCTTTGTTTGCCAACGTTCGTTGCCCGCCGCGCGGGTCGGCGATCTGCTGATCATGGAGTGCGCCGGCGCGTACGGCTTCGTGATGGCCTCCAACTACAACTCCAAGCCGCTGGCTGCCGAAGTGTTGATTCGCGACGGCAAGGCGCATCTGGTGCGCGCGCGGCAAACGAATGAGGACTTGATCCGAGGCGAGTCGATCCCCGGCTAACCGTCGGAATCCAACACGCGCTGCAGCAGATCGGCACCGCTCATGCGAAACGCGGCGTTGTGCGGACAGGCAAAGACACAACTGACGTCCTGATTCGGACCGACCACGTTGCGGCAAAGGTCACAGGTACTTGCCCGCTGCTGAATCACGGCAACAGTCCGATGAGGGTTGAGAGGATCGGGTCGCGTTTCCTGAACGCCGTGCATGTTGATGTTGCCGTACGGGCAATGGTTGGCGCAGAGGCCGCAACCGATGCAGTGATTCTCGATCACGATCTCCATCCGTTCGCCATGCCGATGGATGGCGTCGACCGGGCAACCTACCAGGCAATACGGGTCGCTGCACGAACGGCAGGCGCTGGCCACCAGCCATTTGTCGAAGCGCTGCCCGTCGCGGATCAGGCGAGTTACCCCCTGGTGCGTGTCGGCACAAGCCTTGGCGCACTCGTCGCATCGCGTACAGGCTTCAAGGTCAAGCACCAGCAGACGTTGGGCATTGAATAAACCGGCATCCGTGAACGGGCCCAGGTGCCGCCCGCGAACAATCGAGGATTCCAGATGATCCTGACGCTCGAGCATTTCCAGCGCGGCGGATCGAAATCGGTCTCGCAGTACGCTGAACCGCCGCAGCAGTTCCTGGAACGTGGCGCGATCGACGCGCACCAGTTCCACGTCGTCGAGTGCCGCGCAGGTCGCTGTGCGCCGTTCCTGAATACTCGCCGGCAGCATGGCGGCCAGGTCGGGAGCGTCACTGAGCAAGCCGATCTCACCAAAATGGCGATTGGGGCCAAAGTAGTTCAAAACCCGCTCCTGGCCGGCCTGAGTCTGAATGAACTTAACGTATCCGTGGCGGATCATGTAAAAGCCGTCGGCTCTCTCGCCCTGCCGAAAGATGATCTGCCCCGGGTCGGCGCGCAGCAGTTGAATACGTTCGCGGAGGAACTCGCGGCAGGAGTCCTTTTCCGCGTCCGTCAACCCCGAGAAAAACTCCACCGAATCCAGGTGCCGCCGTAACGACCGTTCGCGATAGACACGCTCGAGCATTTCCCGGGCCTGCGGATTTCGCTGCAGCGCAAACAGCACATTCCTGCGGACTTCGAGTACCTCGCCATCCGTGCGAGCACGGATCGTTGCCACGCGGGGAAAGTAGTTCATACAGGTCATTTCACCGAGCACGACGTCGTCGGGAGTAGCGACGAAGGCGGGACTGCCCGCGATCGGTTCGTCGCCGGCACGTGACCAGCGCCAGAGTCGGCGCAACCAACTTCCACCGCCGTCCCGTGCGCCGCTGCGCGGATCTTGGGGAAAGATTTCAAAGCTGCCCGCGTTGAGCAGAAAGGCCGTCGTACCGTACTCACCCAGCCGGCAAAGTTCCTCGCCGGCCGCGATCCGCCAGCGCACGATCGCGCTCTGGTTCCACTGCCGGAACCGAAACGGCAGGCAGCCTAACAGGGGATGATCGTCGAGTTCCTCGGGTGCCACCGCCGACTTGCCCGGATGACGTAATGCTTCCCGCCACCAATCCGACTCCACCGGCTTGCGAAATGTCAGCGCCTGGGTCGGACAGGAAAGCATGCACTCGCCGCAGGAAACGCAGCTCGACATTCCCATCGGCGCATCGAGATCAAAAGCGATCCGCGTGGAATACCCTTTACCGCTGCGGCCGATGACGAAGTTCTGTTTCACCTCGTTGCAAGAGCGCGAGCAACGATCGCAGAGGATGCAGGCATTGTGGTCGACAGCCATCAGTTGCGAAGAGATGTCCGGCTCGTAGCGGATCGGTTGCCGTGATTGGAACCGCTGGGAGTTCAGCTCCAGCTGCGGGGCCAGTCGGCTGGCCAGCCGCTCCAGATCGCTGCCGAATCGCGCCTCGCCAGCGGTCGGGATCCTGCCGTCGGGCAGGTGATCCGCGACCAGCATCTCCAGCAGCACCTTAACCGCCGATCGCACCGAGCTGGCGCGCGAAGTTGAGCTGGAGTGCATCGTATGCACAACCATGTTCGGTTCGACCGGCTGCACGCAAGCCGGCACCAGTTTCTCGCCGGCGATTTCCCGCATCTTTCCCGGATTGCGCGGATCGGGCTCACGCCGTGCCACCGCGACCGAGCAGACGCGGCAGACTCCGACGGGCCGCATGTGGTCGGCGTGGCAGAGGGTCGGAATCGGCAGCGCAGCCGCAGGGTTTTCGCTGCGGTACAGCTGCTGCACCGCGTCCAGAATCGTCGTCCGACGCGGAATTGTCCGGCCGTCGGCATCATTGATCAAGTCACCTTGAGCGTCGGTGAGCGGAACCGCGCGCGGCACGCGTACCTCGCGGTCATCGACGAGCACCGTTACCAGTTCATCGTATTCGCGTGCGGTGGCTGGGCGCACCCGGATCAACTGTCCCTGGACGTCGCGGGCGAATAGCCCCTCCTCTTCCCAGAGCCGCGTCACTTCATCGAGATAATCATCCATCGCCATGATTGTTTTCCGTTCGTACGGTTGGGCCGGGAGCCGATCGATATCCAGCTTGCACCCGCTACTCGTCGATTAATGCTGCTGCGGACGCCGAGTCTCCGACGGGAAATGAGTCAGGAACGAGGTCAGTGGATTTGCCGCGACAGTGCCTAGCCCGCAGATTGCGGTCTGCCGCATGGTTTGAGCGAGTTCGCTGATTGCCCCTCCGGGCGTTCCGATCGCCCGCAGATCTTCCGCGGCGAGTTCTCCCGCTTCCAGTGCCGCGCCGATTTCCGCAAGCCGGCGGGAGCCAATACGGCAGGGGACACATTTCCCGCAAGACTCGTCGCGGAAAAATTCCTGGCATGCGACGGTCTGGCGAAGCATGTCGGCGCTCTCGCCGTACACGACGATTCCGGCGCCCAGCATCATATTCCATTTGCGGAACGACGGCAGGTCGAGTTCCAGATTTCGAATGTCAAACTCGGAATCGCCGGCCGGCAATGTGGCTGCCACGTGCGACGGCAACGCTGCCCGCGGAAGCCGCGCGGGCAGAAATCCGCCGGACGGCCCCGACAGTGCCACCGCCTTCAGCCGTTCGCCGCGCCGCACGCCGCCGCAGTACTCGTCGATCAACGTGCCCAACCGAATACCGATCGGCACTTCATAGACGCCAGGTCGGGATACGTCGCCGGACACGGAGAAAAATCGCGCGCCGCGATAGCTGCCGCTTGCGCCGTGGGAAGCATACCAGGCGCCGTCCCGGATCATGATCGACGGCACCCAGGCGATCGTTTCTACGTTGTTCAGCAGCGTCGGCATATTCCATAGTCCGTTGGTCTGCAATTCCGGGGGCCGATTCCGCGGTTCGGCGCGCCGATCCTCGATCGCTTCCACCAGCGCCGTCTGTTCGCCGCAGATGTAGCCGCCAGGACTGACGAAAACCTCGACCGGAAACGAACGATTCGTGCCCAGGAGATTCTCTCCACAAAATCCTCGATCCCGAGCCCATTCAATTTCTCGACGCAACGCTTCGATCTGCTCCTCGTATTCGTGTCGCACGTAGATGAACCCGCGTGTCGCGCGTAGCAGCAGCCCGGCAAGAATCAGACCCTCAAGCACAAGGTACGGAGTCCGTAACAGCAACTCGCGATCCTTGAAGGTTCCAGGTTCGCTTTCGTCTGCATTGCAGACCACGAATTTATGTTCACCCTGGGCGCTCAGGACTTCCGACCATTTCTTGTAGGTCCGCCCGCCCGCCCCGCCCATCCCCAGCAGCCCCGCGGTCTCAAGCTGACGGATCACTCCCTCGCAGGCAGCCTGATAATCCGCGTCGCTGCGACTCGCTTCCACGAAACGGCGTATCGACTCATATCGGGCTTCGACCGGTCGATCGGCGTAAACGTTGATTCGCCAACCAGACGGATCAACGCAGGCATAGTCGGCGTCGAGATCGTCGTGCGCGCAAGCTGCGGCAGGCGCCGCGGGCGAAGCGGCCCGGGACGGCGGGCCCATTGCAAGTCGGACCTGCTCGACAATTTCCTGAGCGCTCCGTCCGAGCAACGTTCGGGTGCGGTGGATCGGATGGCTCGACCCGGTTCCGTCGTTTGTTTCAATGCGCACTGCGGGGGCGCGATCACACCGCCCCAGGCAGGAGACTGGAGTCACTGCGCACCCGTCGGCTTTCGCAAACGCCGATCGCAGCGTCTCGATCATCGCACCGCTGCCGCGGAGCGCGCACGACATATCCCGGCACACGCGCACATCGCAGCCGGGAGGCGGCTGCCGACGATAGTGCGGAAAGAAACTGACAACCTCCTGGATGCGGTACAGCGGCTCGTTCAGCCGTTCCGCCAGCGTTTCCAATTCCGCCCGCGGAAGGTAACCGATCCGCTTCTGAATCGCGTACAGCTCCTGCACTATCATCGGTCGGTATTCCCTTCATCAAGTTGCGGCGGAAATTCCGCGATCGCCTGTTCCAGACGCAACAGACTCGCATGCCAGCGCGGATCATTGGCGTCCAGACGCGGTGGCGCGCTGTAGATCGAGACTGGCTGTTCCCGGTTCGGTTCCAACAGTTCCGCCAATTGCCGATTCGCACTTCTCAAGCTTGTCGCTCGTTCGGAATCGATTTCTTCCAGATCGAACTGCAACGCTGCGACCGCCAGATAGAGATTCCTGCCATCCTCCCAGCGAACGGTACCCCGTCGCCGCAAATTGGTCGCCAAGTCACTCAGCAGGCGGCGAATCGCAGCCTCCCCCCAGATTGCCTGGGCAAACGCTTGTGAAGACCGCCCCATTGAATCCAGCAGCTCACCGCAGCCCTGGATACCCGACGAGCCGGCAGTCCAATCCGCGCTCCTGGCAGGCGCTGCAAGATCACCTGCGACACGTTGGTCGAAGCGACGCCAGCTTGATGCAGCGGCCGGCCAGATTCCGGCGAGGGATCGCCGCGTCCGCTCTAATGGCTGACGAAACGCAACCCGGTGCGCGTCCATCCCATCCGCAATCGCCGTCAGCATCCGGAACGGGCTGTCATCAAACGACGGCAGGCCCGGGTAAACCGGCGTCGCGATTTCGGCGCTGCCGGTCTTGTCCAATTCCGGAAACGGCGCAATCCGGTCGCGCCGATTCGACACTCCAGCGCGGCCTTGGGAGCCACCTTGTCGCCAGGACAAGGATTGAGCCAGATCGCCGTGACAACTGAAACAATCAAAATGACTGAACTCCAACAATGAGTTTTCGGCCTGCTGTCGCAATTGATAGCCCAGGGTGGTCCGAGCGACCGTTTGAAACTGGCCAAACCGCCATGCCGCATGATGAAAAAATGGCTGTCCGTTGCGCTCGCGATCCCGCTTGCGGTCCCAGTGCGGCGGAAGATTGGCCAACGCCGCGCTGAATTCGAAACTCAGCCGAGGATGTCCCGCGGCGATCAAATCATGGTCGACCGAAAACGAATGACCGCTGTCAGACAGCATCGGTCCAATGTGGCACTCGACGCACAAGCCGGCTCGCTCCATCAGCGCTCCCGTGTTCCGCTGGCCAAATTCCTTCTGCCGGCGATCGCCATCCAGTGCGCTCCAGGCCGTGGTGGCGTGGGATTTCAACCAGCCGTTCGCCGGGCCGTGGCACGATTCACAGCCGACGCCGCCCGGCCTGCCGCGACGAATCCCCCGTTCCAATGTCTGCGCCGCATTCGGGCCCGTTGTGACGTGGCACCCCGCGCATCGCTGCTGCAGAATTGCGTGATAACGCTGCTGTTCGGCAACCGCGGCGGCGGCGCTATCCTCGCCCGACGGCCCCGTATCGGACGACGAAAAAACAGCGTCGGCATCCTGCAACCTGCGCACGATTCGAGCCGATCGCTCGTTCAACAGTACACTCCCGGCTCGTGAATGCGGATCCGATTCAGCCCAGATCCGATAGGCGGTCCGCCAAGGTTCCACCCGCCCCCGCTGTGGATTGCCATGGCAACCAAACGTCGCACACGACGCCGTTCCCGCATAGCCAAAGCCCACAGGTTCGGCGGCTGCGGCGGGCAGCCAGATCGACGCGACAAGCACGGCGACACAAAGCGAGCGGACCACCCTCGAACGCCGCTGCATCTTAACGGTCCTTTCTCGCCGGCGGCGAACCAGTATGATACCTGTGGCATTCCACACAAGCGAAACTTGCGCTCCCCGATTCGCGATTCGACCCCCGATCGCTGTGGCAACGCCGGCAGCTATCAATCCCGGCGATCATCACGAATTCCTGATCCCGTGGTACGGGACGAACATCGTCGGCGTGTGCAGCGTCCACTCCGGCGCCCGAGCTGTCTTTACCCACCAACGGCAGTTGTTCGTACGCGGCAGCATGGCATTCTTTGCAATCATGCCGGTGAGCGGCATGATTGAAACGGCCAAGTGTCAGCCATCGCGGAGGAATCTTCGCGGGTAACAGCGCAGGCAACAGAGTCGGACCTTGTTCTGGTAACTGCTCCCGCGCAGGCCGGTATCGATCGAATGTCGCCCGATCGGCGGCAGAATTCGGCAACTCCAGGTGGCACTTCTGACAGGTCCGAGACTCGACGAGCAGTTGCTCCGCCGAGCGAACTTGTTCAAGCAGCGACGGAATTTCTGTCGACCCAAAATCGTGCTCGCTTCGACCCGGTATCCAGCGTCGTGGCAGCAGCGGTGAATCGTCCATGGTCTGTTCGTCCCCCTGCCCCGCGAAATATCCTCTGAGGTACGCCCGAATCGCGACAGGACTTAGACGGTGCGGTAGCACCGCGTCGTCGTCGGTGCCGAAAGACAGCGGGTGGCAGGCCCGGCAATGCCGCTCGTAGGAGACCGGCCGCATGTGCTCGCCGTTTCCGGCCAACGGGGGATCGACGTTTGCGCCGGTGACTTCATCCGCCGATCTGACCGAGAATGGCTCGTTGTCCGGTTGATGACAGGATCCGCAATCCAGTTGCACGAGGTAGTCATTGTCGCTTCCCAGGGTCGGAAGCTGCTCGGGACGACGGTACCGTTCGACGACTCCCGTGGGCAGCGCGCGCAATGTCAACAGCGGCTTACCGGACAACTCGCGATCCGATGCGGCCAGTCCCGGTTGCAAGTGAAGCCAATGATTGAATTTGATATGCCCTGGATCGTGTTTCAAGGAACGGAATTCCGGGTGTCCCGCTTGCCCGTGGGCGGGCTGGCGAAAGTTGTCGACGTCGGCAATCGCTGGCCGAAAGAGAGACCGGCTGCCACCTCCATGTTCGGCGATTCGCTTATGGCAGCGAGTGCAATAGCTGTCGAGCACCGTCAGCAGATTGGCATCGCGGCCGCGATGCTCCCGATGGCATCCCGCGCAGGCTTCGATTTCTGCATCAAGTTGATTGGACTGGTGGTCCGCGATCTTGTGGCATTCAACGCATTTTCGGTCTTTGAGTTCACGCGGCGAATGGCCGACACGATGGCCCGACTCGCCGCCAAAAACCGCGGTCAGCGGTAACGCATCGTCGCGTAACGGCTGGAATTCCGTGTGGCACGTCGAACAGGAATCGTCCAAGGCGGCGTGCGGTTGGGCAACGGCCGCCGGCGCATGGAGTCGGGCGAGCCCGGTGCCACTCCGTCCCAGGCTCGTCCAGGCAGCGATCGCGGCCAGGATCAACAATCCGGCGACAGCAACGATCCATTTTCCACGCGCGATCGGATCGAACACTGCGGTGTATTCCAACCCAATGCGCATTGCCCGTTGCTTGGACAAGGTAGCTTTCGTCTCGTGCCTGGCCACCATGGCGGTTCCCTTAACCGTATCGCAGCGCGTAGAGAACGTGAATTCCGAGCAACACCAGCAGGATCATCGAGACGGGCAGGTGCACCATCAGCCAACCGTGCAGCACCCAATGCAACTTTGCCTGCAGATCGTAATCACGGCGGCGCTGGCAAAGTTGCTCGAGTTGCTCTACGGTGGACGCCGCGGACGCAGCGTTGTTCTGCTTCAGGGCGGCAAAGAACGACAGGCTGCGATCAGGCGAACGGAGCGTGCACGGTCCTTGCGTCTCGCCGCACAGATAGGGGCGGATTTGCCGGCGGTAGGCCTCGACCAGGATCGGCGCGCGGTCCGGCGTCGCCACGGCGATCGAAAAGTCGGTGGGTCGCGCGTCGGTCCGACTTTTTCCGACACGGCCGGCTTTCCGCAGCGCTCCGACGACGATCGGCTGGCTTGAATTGGTAACGCCCTGACTGTCGGCTGCTGCCGGGTGATGTATTTCCGCAACCGCCCCTGCGTCGGCGAAGCGGCCGACGAGCTGATCGGCTTCCGCAACCAGTTGCCGCACGACTGCGGGAATCTGCGCAAAGACCGTTTCGTCCCGGAGATGTTCCAGCATCATCCGCGGCACAAGAGTCTGCAGTGCCAGCCCCAGCAGGCCACTGGCCATGACAACCGCGTAGACCAGCAGGAAAAAGGTCGTAAAGGGCCCGCCCCACCGGAATCCGCTATGCATCACGACCAGCGGGGCAGTCAGCAGCCCCAGCCAGAGGTGGGCCTTCATCCACGATTGAGCGCTGCCGAGCCACCGTCGCGTGCGACCCCAACGCGACTTTTTAACTGCCAGACCGCATTCGAACAGGAATATCAATCCGGCGATTGTTCCGAATGCAAGGCCTGTGCGGCTTCCGCCGCCCGGCCAGCGGGTCGCCAGCCGCGCATCCCAGAGGTACCAGGCCGTCGCCAGCGCGGCACAAATCGTCGACGCCAGAAACCAGCGTCCGTGCAGTAACCAGAAATTCCGGCGATCGCTCAACACAATACTCAACCCGATTCCCTGGTGTCGTTCGGCGTCGGGCGATCCCTGTCGCCAGCCCGACCAAGATGTTCCCATTCCGACATCATTCCTTCAAGGCGGAATTGCGGCTATTGTGGAAGAATAATGCAGTTCCCACGGTTGTCCGCCGACCGACTAATGTACGCTCACAGCAATGCCAACCGCTAACCAGCCAGGCGCCGTTCCACGATGTATGATACGTTGACTGCCGATTTGCGGCAGCGCTGGCGCCGCGGCGAACGTCCCCGAGTGGACGACTATGTGGCTCGATACCCCGGGCTGATCAATGATCAGCGCGTACTGACCGATTTGATCTGCAGCGAGATTATCCTCCGTGAATCGATCGGCGAATCGCCCAGGCTCGACGAATACGTGGGCCGCTATCCGCATTGTGTCGCTGACGTACAGCGACAGTTCGACTTGATCGGCCGGGTAATTCCAGGCCCGCGTATCTCGCCTCCCGGCCAACCCGCAGTAACGGCTTCCGATCTTGGGACCGATACGAGTGCACTGGGAAAGGAGGGCGCCGCGGAGACCGCGGGCAACGCAGGCAAGACCGGCGCAACCAACTCTCAGACAGAAGCGCCCGCCGACATGCAGGGTTTCGATACGGTACGGCCGAGCCAATCCGATCCAGGCCGTTTCGAGACCGTCGCGGGAGGCGGGGAAGGGTCGACCTTGGCGGCGCACGAAGACGAGTTATCGGCCTACCCGCGCATCCCTGGTTTCGAAATCCTGAGTGAGCTTGGCCGTGGCGGGATGGGAGTGGTCTATCGAGCAAGGCAGGTTTCGGCGAATCGGATCGTGGCGTTGAAAGTGGTGCGGAACGAAGTTCTCGAGACCTTGCCCGAATCAACGCGTACCAGCACTCTGGAGAGATTCCGACAGGAGGCACAGGCCGCCGCGCGATTGCAGCACGATAACCTCGTTTCCGTTTACGAAGTGGGAGAAGTTCCGCCCACGGCCGGTAAATCAAGCAGCCTGCGCTACTACGCGATGCGCTTTGTCGATGGGCGAAGCCTGATCGACGTCGTGCGACAGGGACCGCTCGAAAATCGACGCGCCGCCAGATATATGGAACCGGTCGCGCGCGCCCTGCATTCGGCCCACGAGCAAGGCATTCTGCATCGTGACCTCAAGCCGCACAACATCATGATTGAAGCGGCATCCGATCGACCGCTGGTTACCGATTTCGGACTGGCGAAGATCGTCGAAGGCGGTGACGAGCTAACTTACGCCGGCGAGGTCATGGGAACTCCGTCGTACATGTCGCCCGAACAGGCGCGGGACGCGGCCCACGTCACCGCCGCCGCGGATCTCTATTCCCTGGGTGCCACACTCTATCATCTGCTCACGGCCCGTCCCCCATTCCAGTCGGCCACCATCGCCGACACGATCCGACAGATTATCGACCAGGAGCCGGTCCCGCCGAGGCAATTGAATCCGGCCATCGACCGCGACCTGGAGACGATCTGTCTGAAGTGCCTGCAGAAGGATCTGTCGCGACGCTATGCCAGTTGCGGCGACTTCGCCGACGATCTGCAACGCTATCTGACCGGCTGCCCGATCATGGCGCGACCCGTCGGTTCGGCCGAGCGGTTGTGGCGTTGGTGCCGCCGAAACCCGGTTCCGGCAGCGCTGAGTTGCGTTGCCGTGACACTGGCGGTCGCCACATTTGTTTCTATCGTGGTGGGCTACCGGAATACGCGAGCCGCCTTGGCCGTCTCCGAATCCCGGCTCGAGCGCGCTCTGCAGGTTGTCGACGACATGTTTACGCGCGTCAGCGAGGACGAATTGCTGAACGAGCCGGGCATGCAGCCTCTGCGAAAGGAGCTGCTGGAAAAAGCGCTCAAGCATTACCACTATTTCCTCAGTGAAAGTGGCGAAAATCCGGCGATCCGCGCCGAAGTCGCGGCGGCCCATTATCGAGTCGGTTTCATCAAGCAGGTCGTCGGCGAGTATGACGAGGCACTGAAAGAACTCAAGCTGGCCCGCACCTTGCAGCAAACACTGCTGAGCGAACAGCCCGACCATGCCGGCCGGATCAAGGCGCTGGCCGACACCTGCACGGCGCTGGCCACCCTGCTCAACCTGCGATTGGAGACCGAGGACTCGTTACGGATGTTTGGCGAGTCGCGCAGCCTGCGCGAGCAACTCGTCGCGCTGGAGCCGGACAACGTCGAGTTTCGCCGACTGAGCGCCAATTCACTGATGAACATCGGCCGCGCACGCGTCCAGGCGGAAAATGTCGCGCGCCAGGGAATCGAGGAAATGCAAACCGCACAGGACCTCCGCCGCGCACTGCTGGAAAAGAACCCGCTGCTGGTCAAGGTCCGCCGCGACCTGGCGATGGGCTGGTTCTTGCTCGGCACTACCGCCATCGACGCCGATAATTTCGATGTTGCGGTTACGCACCTTCAAGCGGCAGTCAGTGAATTCGAGGCGCTGCATCAGCGCGATCCGAGATCGCTCAACTTCAAGTACTATCTGGGTGAATCGAACCGGGTGCTGGGGGGAGTGCTGGGCCATCTGGGCCGGTACAATGACTCTGTCAAAGCCTACGAAGCCGCCACCGTTCCGATCCGCAGTCTGGTCAATGGCAATCCCGACGTCTCGCAGTACCGCGAAGAACTGCTCGAATTGACCATGAACCTCGCCACCGCCCACGACCAACAACAAAATGATGACCTGGCACTGAAGAGCTGGCTGGACGCACTCGAAATCGTCAACGAGATTCTGGAGAAGAACCCCTCCAACAACAAGCTCGAAATCGATCAGGCCGTCATCACCAGCTCTGTCGGAGACTTTTACCTGCGCGCTGGCAAATTTGATTCCGCACGCAAATACCTGACCGAAGCCGACCGGTTGTTTCAAAAACTGAAGCGGTCAAGTGTGACCGCCCCGTTCCTTGAGGAAACCATTAACGCCAATCAGGAGAACTTGAGAATCCTGGAGGAGCAATCGGCGGAGCAGGCAAAACTGCGATAAGGATGACGGGAATTAACCCAACAGTAGGTCATCCAGACCGCTCTCGCTTAGATTGTTCGAGCTGCCGTTCCAGGGCCTCGATTCTGGCGGTAAGTTCCTCGCTGGAAAGTGTCGATAATTCGCCCGACGGCGTTTGTTCAATTTTCAATAACCGCTGTATCAACCGAATGTGCCCGATCTGTTCACCGACGGCCTGCCCCTCGGCGCGTCCTTGCTCTCGGCCCTGCTCGAGTCCTTGCTGGATCCCTTGCAGGCGCCCTTGTTCGAGACCTTGTTCGAGACCTTGTTCGAGACCTTGTTCGAGACCTTGTGCGAGACCTTGTTCGAGTCCTTGCGCCAGTCCTTTCGCGAGTCCTTCGTTGAGAGCATATTCCAGGCGGGCTTCAGCATCGCGCTGAGCCTTCAAGCGGGCTTCGTATAACTCACGCGTTTCGGGGGTTCGTGAAATCATCTCCAGTACTCCCAAGGCTTCGTCGATTTCAGGGTCGGGGATCAAGCGGCGCAGTTCATCCGTATCAATCCGGTGAGCGTTGAGGAATAGGAACGCCCATCGCTCTAAAGGACTCGCCTCTTGAATATTATGTACTGGCACGCGCGATTTGGGCAACTCGATCAGGTGGACCTGTAGGTCGTCCGTAAGCAGGTCGCCGCTCCGCTCCCGAAAGCGAAAATCGAGATGAAATCGCGGTATCTGGGGAAACATCGTCGCCTGCAGGACACAAATGCTGATCGCTGGGCAGAGGCTATTGTACGCCTGACCTTCCCCTAACTGGTCCACATACAAGCGACTTGCATAATACGCCAGTCGCTGCGATAACCCAGCCGCTAGCGATGTTTGCATCTCGATGTTGATGTATCGACCGGCGTCGTCGCGGGCCTTGATATCCAAGATCGACAGCTTGTCGCCTTCGGTTGTCTTCCCAAGGAACGGATTGAGAATCGTGGCTTGACAAATCCGCGGCGAGCCACCCAGCACCGCGTTCAGGAAATGGACCGTTATCGCCGTATGGTCAGGGCTTCCCAGCATCAATTTGAATGCCAAATCAACCGTGGGAAAAATCCCGATGATCATGTGACAGCTCGTGAAGCGGAATCAACTTCGATGCCCAATATACTACCAATAACCATATCATATAACACCTATTGGGGGCAATACGGTACGCGTCGGACTCTGCCGATTGTCCTGACGTCATACGACGCTCGCCACATGTCAAAGTCTGGCGGTGCCTTCTGGGATCGAACCCCAAGCCCCGTACTCTTAAAAGCGAGCCGATTGCTGCCCGGATTCGCTGGTCTCCAGCCTCGACTCCATGTAGCCGCAGTAGAGCACAGGGACCACGAACAGCGAGACGAGTTCGATGAACATCCCGAAGAAAACGGGCAATGCCATCGCCCTCGCAACATCAGCGCCGCGTCCCGTCGCCAGCATGACGGGCATTAGCGCCGCGAACGTCGTAAACGCGGTCATCAGGCAGGGCCGAATGCGTCGCCGCCCCGCCTCGACGGTGGCATCGCGCAGATCCTGGATTGACCGCATCGGCCGACGCGCGAAGAGCTGCTCCATATAGGTCGCTATCACGACCCCGTCGTCCTCCGCGATGCCAATCAACGCAATCAATCCGACCCAGATCGCGGTATTGAGCTCGATACCATAGATCCCCAAACCGATCATGCCACCACTGATCGCGATCGGGATCTGGGAGAAAATGATCAACGTGAGCGGCAGGTTGCGGAAATTCATATAGATGATCAGCAGATCGACCAGGATCACGACCGGGATGATGATCCGCAGCCGTCGATTGGCTTCGAGCTGGTTCTGGAAGGAGCCGACGGCGAGCAACGAATAGCCGGTCGGCAGCTTCAAGTCACGGTTATCCTGTGCCTGTCGCAACTGCTGCTCGACGGCCTGGACGGTTTCCAAATCGCCGGCGACGCCCGACGGGGCGAAAGCGACGTGTGCGACGAGCCGCGCGTCCTCGCTGCTGATCATTCCGGGACCCCAGGTGGTTTTCATCTTGGCCAGCAATGCCAACGGCACGACTTCGCCGGTTTCGGTCACCACCGGCAGCCGCGGCAGATCGTCTAGACGTTCCCGCAGGTCGCGCTGGTAACGCAGTCGGATCGGGTAACGCTCCCGGCCCTCGACCGTTTGCGTGAGGTTCATGCCACCCAGCGCCGTTTCAATGATCTGATTTACCGACATCGTCGTCATTCCGAATCGGGCAGCCGTTTCCCGATCGACTTCGAATTCGACATAGGGCACTCCAAGCACGATATCGGGGTTTACGGTCGCGGCGTTGACCTGCGGCATTTGGCGCAATTGTTGGCCGACGCGGCGTGCCGCGTCCGCCAGTCCATCCAGGCTGTCGCCATAGATGCGGATCGCCATGGGGGCCTTGATACCGCTCTGCAGCATCACCACCCGACCTTCAATCGGTTGCAACGGCGACGCGGGTGTGATTCCCGGCAGCGTGCCGACGGCGTTGATCTGTTCCCAAATCGATTGGATCGTGATTCCGGGTCGCCATTCCGACTCCGGTTTGAGCATCACATACGTTTCGATCATGGCACCCGGCGCCGGGTCGAGCGCCGATTCAGCACGGCCCAGTTTCCCCAGGACATTCTCGACCTCGGGGATCTGCCGAATGAGTGCATCTTGCGTCTGCAGCACTTCAAAGCCTTGGGAGAAACTCGCGGCAGGGTACAGCGTCGGCATGTAGAACCAGGTGCCCTCGTCGAGCGCGATCCAGTCATCGGTTCGCAGGCCAGGAAAGCGGTGCTTCATTTCGACATACCCGGGGACTGCATTCGGTTCCGCGCCCAGTCCCCGCGCCATTTGCTCCACCGGATAGAGGACTGCCGGCAGTCCGATCCATGCCCCAGTGCCGAGCAACATGATCAGCAATGGCACGATGGCGAACAGCAGCTTGTGCGCGAGCAGCATTCGCAAGATCGGTTCGTAGACGAAGAGAATCAAACGGCTTACCGGGCTCGCGTCTACGGGTCGCAGTCGCTCGCGGGCCAGGACAAAAACAAGGCATCCCGCCAGCAACGACGCCATCGTTGTCCCCGCGGATCGCGGCCACGGCAACCATGAGCCAATCCATGGGTCCCAGAGCAACTGACTCGCCGCAGCGACCGCCAGGAACGCCGCGCCCGCCCCAAGCAACCCCCGCCGTATCGACCATTGTGTGCCGCGGAATAAAAGCCGGCTGAGCGCCGGTACAAGCAGCACCGCCACCAGCAAAGCCGCAACCATTGCGAACGTCTTGGTCCAGGCAAGCGGCGCGAACAGCTTGAAGTCTCTGCCTGTCAGGAAAAAGACCGGGAGGAAACTGACAATCGTCGTCGAGACCCCCGTGATCACGGCCGGAGTAACCTCGGCTGCCGCGTCAATTATCACGTCCGCTCTCGTCCGCGGATCGGCGGACCCCGAATCGCTTCCGTTGACCGATGGAACCCGCCGCCGCAATTCCCATTCCGCCAGATGCTGATAGATGTTTTCGCAAATGATGATCGCCAGATCGGCAACTTCGCCAATGGCGATCGCGATACCCGCGAGTGACATGATATTGGCGTCGATCTGAAACCAGCGCATGCCGATAAATGCCATCAGCACGGCCATCGGCAACGTCACGGCAACGACCATGCTGGAGCGAACGTGAAGCAGGAACAGTACGATGACAACCGACGTGATGATCAGTTCCTCGCGCAGAGATTCGGTAAGCGTCGCTACCGTTTCATCGATTAGCCCCGTGCGGTCGTAAATCGCCCGAATCCGTACTCCCTTCAACCCCGGCTCGATCTGTCGGATCTTCTCGCGGACGCGTCCGATAACCGCACGGGGGTTTTCGCCAAAACGCATCACGACGACGCCACCGACGGCCTCGCTGCCGTTGAGGTCGATCGCGCCGCTGCGAAAGTCCGGCCCCAACTGCACCTGCCCTAGATCCTTTATCCGCACCGGCACTCCGTCGCGCGAGATGACGACCGTATTCTCCACGTCGACCACGGCCTCAGTCGCGTCCTTGTTCTGCCCGATGAATCCTCGTCCACGAATGACATATTCCATTCCACCCGATTCAATCGACTTCGCCCCGACGTCGATATTGGAGTCGCGGACGGCGGTGATCAGCCGCTCCAGCGGAATGTCGTGGAATCGCAGGGCTTGCGGATCGATTTCGATCTGGTACTGCCGCACATAACCGCCCACACTGGCCACTTCGCTGACGCCCTGCACCGACTGCAACTCGTACCGGACAACATAGTCCTGCAACGAGCGCAGTTCCGACAGGTTCATGTCGGGGGGACCCTCGAGCACGTAATACAGAATCTGCCCGAGTGCGGTGGCATCGGGTCCCAGCGTTGGAGTCACGCCGGCCGGCAACGCTTCACTCGCGGTCCCCAGCCGTTCGAGCACGCGGCTGCGGGCCCAGTAAAAATCGGTGCCATCGGCAAATGTCACCTGCACGAAACTGTAACCGAACATGCTCTTTCCGCGCACGCTGTCCGCATGAGGCACCGTTAACAGCGCCACCGAAAGCGGATAGGTGATCTGATCCTCGACGTCCTTCGGCGACCTGCCCGGCCATTCCGTGAAGACGATGACCTGGTTTTCACCCACGTTCGGGATCGCGTCGATCGGAACGGCGGTTGCGCAGTAAACACCCCACGCCGCTACCGCTACGGCAAACAGCAAGACCAGAACCGGCTGTCTCACGCAGAAGCTGATCACCGCGCGCACCATCTCAACAGCCTCCCTTTCCACGTCCCGACAGTTCGTTCGATGGATGTGGTTCGGAATCGCGCTCGGGCTTCAACGATTTCTCGGTCGCATCGGAACCCAGGACGGCGGGAAAAACCTGTACTTTCTCGCCGCAACGAAGCATCTCGCTGCCGAAATACGGATTCGACAGTTCGTCGCGCCTTTGCAGCCAATCGCCACCGCCGCCCGGAACCATCGGACAGTAGAAATGAGTGAACGGAGCCCGGGCCGCGTCACCCCGCGCTTTGCTGGCCAGCGTCACCACAGCTCGGCTGATTGATTTGAACTCCCGTCTGGCGCTTTTCAGGTCCAGGTGCGGCAGGTGTTCCGAAGCCGCTGTGATCTCGCGCGCCAGCTGCCGAAGCGGTTCGGCAAGCGAGCGATCACTTGCCAGGCTGCGGGCACCGGCATGCAGCGCATGCGACGCCGATTCCGGAGGCGAGCTGTCGGAGGCCAGTGCCAGTTGCAGCTCAAAGTAGGCGGTGTAAAGTTGCTCCAGAATCGCGCCGGATTCCCCGCCGATCGACGCGACCGACAACGGCTCGAACTGCAACGGACCCTCCCGCCGCTTCACCTTCGATAGCGCGCGCGTCACGTCGATCAAACTGGGCTTTCCGGCCAGTTGCATCTGGGAGTCGATCAAGAAGTTGCCCGCAGTAGCCACCTGTTCACCCACTTGCAAGCCGTCGAGGATCACGATCCGATCGCGCAGGATCGGACCAAGTACGACCGGACGAATTTCGAACAGCCCTGGTTGCGACTCCACATACACCACGCTATTCCCGCCTGCCAATAACACGGCCGATCGCGGCACAAACATCGCCTTGGGCTGCGGCACCGGTTCCGCCACAAAGCCGTAGCGTGATGTCGGTACCAATGCCATTCCGCAAATGGGGCATTCGCCAGGCAGATCACGAATAATCTGCGGATGCATCGGACTGATCCACTTGCCGGCCAGATCCGCATCAAAAACATCGCCCTGGAGGCCGATCGGCAGCGTGATCGTCGCTTCGGCGTAATCGCCGGGCCGCAGCCGGCCATCATTGATCAGCTCGACCCGCACCCCCACGGTACGCGTGCGCAGATCGACGGTCGGATCGATGAAGGCAACGCGCCCCGGCAGCTTCTCGCCCGGCAGGGACTGTACGACTGCCTCCACGCGCTGCCCGAATCGTACACGCGTCGCGTCCTCCGGAAAAAGTTTCAGCATCAACCAGACGGTGGAAAGCTCCGCGACGCGGTAGATCGGTTCGCCAGCTTTCACATAACTCCCCTCGACCGCCAGTTTCTCGACGACCGTGCCGCCCTGGGGTGCATAGATCGTGAGCCGCGAGCGAGGTGTTCCGACACGCTCCAGTTCCGCGAGTTGTTCGTCGCTCATTCCGAACTCGCGCAATCTCTGCCGCGTGTTGGCCACAAGCGACTCTTGTGCTTGCCGGATGGCAGGCACCCCGCCCGGCGCCGCAAGCGCCCGCCGCGCTTCGACGAATTCAACCTGTGCGCCGTACAGTTGCGGGCTGTAGATGATCGCCAGATGATCTCCGGCTCTGATCTCGATGCCGGTATAGTCGGCGTAGAGCCGCTCCAGCCGGCCGTCCACATACGCCGCGATCGAAGCCTGACGGCTTTCGTCGACCGCGATCACACCGATGGTCTGTAGCATGGCTTCGAGAGGAGCGGACTCGACGGGGGCGGTCTGGATATTGGCGAGCCGCCGTTGGGCCGGCTCGATCCGCACCGAGAATTCGTCCAGCTCGGCAGCCGCATTCGACGCAGGGACTAGCGCCATGCCGCAAATCGGGCAGCGTCCCGCGCCGGGTTGTCGGATCTGCGGATGCATCGGGCAGGTGTAGATCGCCCCCGGCGCGCCGCCCATGGGTCCTGTCGCCGCCGCATCCTGGGACGGTGCCAAGAACCCCCGACGCTGGGCCCAGCCCAGAATAACAATCAAGGCAATGCCCGCCAGAAAGAACAGCCCGACCGGAAGCAGTCGCCGACCGGCCCATCGCAGACGATTAAGCGGCGATACACGTTTTCGCACCGACGAATCGGTTAGCGTAGTCCGATCGTTCATCGCTCGGTTCTCCATCGGTTTCGCGGATTATTGGACACGGGACGCAGGAGGTCGCGCAATGCTCCCCTCGCGACGACACGCAGCAGCCGGCGGGATTTCCACGTTCCCGTCGCGCGCGCAAAGACACCCTGGAGAGTTTCAGAACCGCCAGATGCAAAGTACCGACTGCAGCGAACGGCCCAGGAAAAAGAACCGAGCGGCGTCGGCCCCACCGTACCCCACCAACAGGCCGATCGTTTCGCCGGCGACGCAGGGCAGCGATCCAGCGGCAAGCCCCTTGGCGGTTCCCACGGGATCTTTGGGCAGCGACGATCGTTCCGGCGCAGGCGTATTCTCCGGCCGTTTGCAGCAACATCCCTGGACCGACCGCTGCGCCTGGCAACAGCAGGCAGAGGAATGCGCGCAGGCGGTCGATTGTATTTCACAGCCTGGGACGCCGGTCCGGCCGGCAGCGATCGAGCAACTTCCGTAGCTCAACGCCACCAGCAGAACCACCGCCATTCTGCATGCTCGCCGCTCAAGCCAATCGATCATACTTCACCCACAAGGAACAGCTCTCATTCTCCATGGGTGGACGGCAGCTGTCCAGTGTGGCGGCAGCGATCGTTCATTTTGCCGTTTACAACCGCGGTTCAAGGTCCCGGTCTGAAAACCCGTCGACGCCGACTGTTTGGCGGATACGGGCCAATGTCATGGCGAGCTGGCCAACGGCTCGATGGTAGCCCAGCTCAAGATTTAACAGCGTGCGATAGTCGCGAATGACTCGATCGAAAGTCACCGTGTTGTTGATCAACGATTTCTGATCGGCCTCAAATGTCTGCCTCGCTTGCGGCAAGATCGACCGCTCGTACAATTCGACCGTCCGCTGCCCGGCCTGCGCCTGCTCCCAGAGATCACGCACCGCGGCATTGATTCGCTGCCCCACTTCTTCCTCGCCGGCGTTGGCCGCACGATGCTGGTGCCATGCTTCCGAGACCATCGCGTCGTTCTTTTTTCCCCAGATCGGCAAGCTGGTCGAAACGCCTAGCGTCCAGACGTCGCGGCCCGCATCGGCGGTCGTTGCCGAGGGAGCGTCCATCGAGACCCAGCCGCCTCCCAACGCGATGTCCGGGCGGCGTTTTAGTCGAGCAACCTCCAGGCCACATTGTGTGGCTGCGGTACGCAAACGAGCGGCCGTCAGTTCCGGATGGCCCTTCATCGCCGCAGCGCGCAGCAGATCGCAATCCCAAAGCGGCAGCCTCGCTTTGATCTGATCAGGAACAGGGACCGGTGTGTCGGCATCTCGGCCGACAATGCGATTCAATTCGACCTGGGTCGAAATAAGCTGCTGTCGGTAGGCCAGCAACTGCTCCTGCAGGCTGCTCCATTCCAACGTTCCCATCAGCACGTCACCGGGCTGTGCGTCGCCCGCCGCCACGCGCGCGTTGGCGGTTGAAACCAACGATTCGAGTTGGGCCATCTCCGCTTCGGTAATGGCGATCTGCTTGCCGATCACGTACAGCCGCGCCCAGGTGCCACGCAGGTCGCCGATCACGCGCAGCTGTTCCGCGCGCAACAGATTTTCCGCAGCCAGAGCCTCCAAGTGAGCCCGCTGCGCTTCCGCGCTCAACCGGCCCAGCCAGGGCAGCATCTGCATGACTTGCACTTCTGCTACCTGCCGGTCGGGCTCAAAATTCATCGGCGGCAAATAGAACATCGAAGACAGCGTCGGATCGGGCAACTTCCGCGCATAGCCGGCTCGGGCCCATTCGGCCGCCGCCTCTTCCCGCATCCGCCGCACCGACGGGTTGCCGGCCAGCGCCAGTTCCTCCATCGCCGGTAAACTCTCCACCGGCCAATTCCCCGCAATCTTCGGCTCTTCAGCGGATGCAAGTCGGACATGCGACCCGCCACGCCGGGGCCCAACCGTCGACGAGTGCGCGGCGGAGTGAGCAACAACCGGCACCGATTGCGTCGCCAGCCTCGGCTTCTCCGCCGCGCAGCCCAGGCCACCCGCGAGAATTGCGATCGTCGATGCTAGACCCAGATAAGCAGTGGAGCGACGCATCGTGAACCGCATACCCTCCCTGGCAGCCGCCGTTCGCTGCAATGGCCGCACGAGCTCATCCCGGGCTCGTCAGTCCTCGTGAAAATGATTCGCCGCGGGTCGGTGATGCGAACGCCGGAGGTAACCAGCAGCGCGACGATGGCGATACCGGCGACCGGGAGATTCGCCCTCAATAAACCAATAGCCGCCCAACAGTTTGTAAAAGAACAGAATAATAAACGATCCGGCCGTACCGACAGCGAATCCCATCGGGCTGATCGGGGTCACGCGCGAATTATAGAAAAACGACCAGACACCGCAGCCGATCAGCGTTCCCCCAATCCCCATCCCCAGAGTGGCAATCGAACCTCCTGGGTCCCGACCGGGCATGATCGCCTTCGCCAGTAACCCGACGATCGTCCCGAATCCTACCCAGGTCAGAATGTCGTTGGCCCAAACGTGCACATAATCGGGAAGATTCACATCGGACATGGCAGGGCTCCTGGCGCGCATATTGCCTTATAGTCATGATCGACAGACTCGGGCGGCGACTTTGGCGATTGTCGCTGAGATTGCCAACGGTTACGATGCGTCAAACCGTTCTCAGGAGCAAAGTACCATGTGGCGCATCGTGTTTTTGGCCGTTCCGCTGGGAGTATTGTGCATGTTCGCAAACGCTTCGTCCGCCGACGATCGTGACAGGTTTGAGGCGCGTGCATTCGAAGACCCGTCCGGAGGCAAGCTGCTTTACCGCCTTTTGAAGCCGAAAGACTATTCCCCCAGCGTGAAGTACCCGCTGGTGCTGTTTCTGCATGGTGCCGGGGAGCGCGGTGACGATAACCAGGCGCAGTTGATACATGGCATGCGCGACTACGCCAGCGATGCGTTGATGCAGAAATTCCCCTGCTTCGTCGTGGCGCCCCAATGTCCGAAAGGTAAGCAGTGGGTGGATGTCGCCTTTGGTTCGCTGAAACACGACATGCCCGAGCAACCGGCCGATGCGCTGCGTCGCACCATGGATGCTGTGGCTGCACTCGAGAAGGAGTTTTCCATCGACCCGGATCGACTGTATATCACCGGACTTTCCATGGGCGGATACGGTACCTGGGACGCATTGCAGCGGTATCCCGACCGGTTTGCGGCGGCGGTGCCGATCTGTGGCGGAGGTGACACGAAACTCGCCAAGCGGATCATTCACGTACCGATCTGGGCATTCCACGGCGACAAGGATCAGGCCGTGCCGCCGGAACGTTCGCGGCAGATGATTGAAGCGCTGCGCGAAGCGGGAGGCACTCCGAAATACACCGAGTACCAGAACGTGGGCCATGATTCCTGGACGGCCACGTACAAGGACCTGGCGATGCACGAATGGATGTTTGCGCAGAAGCGATCGCGCAATGGAAAATGAAGATCACGGAAGTCGAGGCGCTGCTGCTGCGCGGCGATCAAACGTATACCGCGACGAACGACGCCCGCGAGGCAACCGATAACGGGGATCTGCAAGTCCTGCTGCGCGTCGCCACGGACGAAGGGCTGGTCGGTTGGTCGGACGTTGAGACCCTGCCGGCAGCAGCACAGGCCTGTGTGCATGGACCTGGGCTGGGTGTGCTGGGGTTTCGCAGTTTCCGCGAACTGTTGCTCGGCCAGAATCCGCTCGACGTCGAGCAGCTCTGGGACACGATGTTCGTGGGCTCCAGTTACTATGGTCGGCGCGGCGTGGCGCTGCATTGCCTCTCCGCACTCGACAATTGCCTCTGGTCGATTCGTGCTCAGGCAGCCAGCCTGCCGCTGCACGCGTTGCTGGGAACGCGGCGAGTCGATCGGTTGACTGCCTATGCGTCAACCCTGTTTCGCCAGACGCCGGAGGGGATGGCGGCCGCCGTCGAATCCTATGTCGAGCGTGGTTTTCGGGCCGTGAAGTTTGGCTGGGGGGGTTTTGGCGAGGACCCCGTGCGGGACCGGGAACTGGTCGCCGCCGCTCGGGAAACGCTCGGCCCTGACCGCCAGCTGATGGTCGATCCCGGCTGGTACGGCGCCGGATGGCAAGGTCCATCGCAGCCGCGAACGGTCGACGAGAATCTGGCGCTCTGCCAGTGGTTAGGTGACTTCCACGTGCGCTGGGTCGAGGACTTCATTCACCCGGAGAAATTTGACGAGTATCAGCGAGTGCGACGATCCAGTCCCGTGCCGATCGCGGCCGGGGAGCAGTGGGGCACCTACTGGGAATTCCAGCGGTTGATCGACATGGGCTGCGTCGATCTGGTTCAGCCCGACCTGACGCGCTGCGGTGGCCTCAGTGTGG
>Ga0233425_10000916_pt1 | contig 70705 bp, 60 predicted proteins | sample Watercolumn_Towu_2_FD_181712 | JGI IMG/M metagenome (GOLD analysis project Ga0233425, IMG submission 181712) | Freshwater microbial communities from Lake Towuti, South Sulawesi, Indonesia - Watercolumn_Towuti2014_140_MG | ecosystem: Environmental > Aquatic > Freshwater > Lake | place... | reverse complement strand
CTACACCAGAGGCTTCAGCCGCTTCGTTACCTCCACGACTGCTCCAGTTGCTACCGGCCGGAGCGATAGGTGCCGGACGGGATTCGCACCCGTTAGAAGACAGCGCCTTTCCACGGCGCACGTTAAAGATGGGCTAGGCGCTCTCCGCTGGCATCCCGAGCTGCCAGCAGGGAATGGGCGGCCACACAACGCGCCAATCGAACCACCTCCCCGCCCGCTCTTTCACAAGCGGCTTTGCACTTCCCGATAAATATCTTCGGCGGCAACGTCCATGCCGGTTAGCAGCGCATTGAGTTCGCTGAGGCGTTCTGTAACAAACCCCTGATCCTTGATGGCCGATGTGTTGACGTAGACGTTTAACGCTGCGCTCTTCAGTCCCGCGTAGCCGGCCAGCACAGCGACGCCGGCGTCCGTGACAACATTGCTGTTGCCATGCTCGGCCACGACGCGGCTGATCCGGATCACGTCGGCACAGGCGCGGGCACAGGCCAGCGGCACCTCGGTTGCACCTCTCAAGGCATCCTGAATAGCGGCACTGCGGGCTTCCTGCTGGACCGCACCGTCCTTCGGCAGTGCATAGGCCGCCATAACACGGTTGAACGCTTCCACATCGGCGCGGACCAACTCCGTGAGGCGTTCGCGTAGCGCTTCTGCCGCGGTGAGGGTCGAGCGCATTTCCGCCTCGACGGCTTCATAGTTCTTTTTCCCCAAGGTCAGGTTGCACACCATCGCCACCAACGCCGCCCCCATGCCACCGATGATGGCTGCCGCACTGCCGCCGCCAGGGGTCGCTGACTTGCTGGCGAGTTGTTCGAGAAACACCTTGACGGACTGGTCGATAATCACAGGGAAGGCTCCAAATTTGGCGGACGAATGCGTAAACTACGCGCCCCATTATAAATCACGCAACCCCGCCTGCTGGCGGCCCGCGGCACAGATGACACACCGCTCCTCGACGGCGAGAGTCGATGAAAAAACTACTGTTCCAATTTGATACCGACCCCCATCCCTCCACTTTCGATACAGTCGTCGCTTATGACGGCGGTGCCGACCATGTCATCGGCCATGGCAACGTGTGCCCGGCCAACGTGGCGGCGCTGGTCGAAGGGACCATCTTCACCCGCGCACCGAAGCAAAAAAAGTTCACGGCCATCTTCATAGGCGGCAGCGATCTGGTTGCAGGTCAGGAGTTGCTGGCCGCGGTCAGACGCAGGTTTTTCGGAGACTTTCGGGTCTCCGTCATGCTCGACAGCAACGGCAGCAACACCACCGCCGCCGCAGCCGTCGCCAAGCTCGCCGGCGGCCTCTCGCTGGTCGCCAAGAAGGCTGTGGTACTCGCAGGCACTGGCCCTGTGGGGCAGCGTGCGGCGGTCATGTTGGCCAGAGAGGGTGCCGAGGTCTCTCTCACCTCACGCCAACTCGCCCGGGCCCAGCATGCGTGCCGGGACATGGAGAAGCGGTTCGGCGTGCGGCTGGAACCTGTCGAAGCGCCCGACAACGAAGCCCGCGCTGCAGCCATCGCAGACGCCCACATCGTCTTGGCCTGCGGCGCGGCGGGAGTGACACTGCTGGAGCCGGAACAGTGGCAGCATCACGCTACCTTGGAACTGTTAGCCGACGCCAATGCTACGCCGCCGCTTGGCATCGGCGGAACCGACATGCTCGACAAGGGCGCGCTGCGTCATGGCAAGACCGTATGGGGCGCGATCGGATTCGGCACCTTGAAGTTGGCGCTGCACCGGGCTTGCATCGCCCGGCTGTTCGAACAAAACGATCTGATCCTGGACGCCGAGGAAATTTACGCCACCGCTAAGGCGATGGCCTGACCGGAGACCCTGCCATGTCGGAATACAAAAAATACGTCTGCGTCGTGTGCGGTTTCATCTACGACGAAAAACTCGGCGATCCGGAGAACGACATCCCACCGGGCACCCGCTGGGCCGACGTGCCCGACGACTGGGTCTGCCCTGATTGCGGGGCCGCCAAGGTGGATTTCGACCTGATGGTCATCTGAGGAACGTGACGATGGACGTCTTGGTGGTGGGTTCGGGCATCGCCGGTGTCAGCTTCGCCGAAGAATTCCGCAAGCTGGCGCCGGACCATAGCGTCACCCTGCTGACCGCCGAGACCCTCGGCTATTACTCGCGTCCGCTGTTGTCTCACGGATTTACCCGCGACGACATCGAAACCCGCATCATCCTGCGCAGATTTGATCAACTGGAGCAAACCGGCATACGCGTTTTGAGCGGCCGGGAGGCAGTGGCGCTCGACCCTGCCGGACATCGGCTCGACTGTCGCGCCGAGCCGGATCAGACGGCTTCGCTCGCCTATGACCGGTTGGTATTGGCGCCTGGATCGGCCGCCTTGATACCACCGCCTTTTTTGGGCACGCCAGAAAAATTCAAGGTGCTCAACAGCCTAACCGATCTGATCGGACTGCGGCGGCTGCGCGACGAGGTTCGCTGCAGCGGCAGCCAGCCACGCTGGGCTGTGATCGGCGGTGGACTGATCGGCTGCGAAGCCGCCTCGGATCTGGCCCGAGCCGGCGACCGGGTCACCCTGTTCCATGCCCTGCCCCGCCTGATGGAGCGGCAGTTGGTCGAAGAGGATTCCGCCGATCTGCTAGCCGTGCTGCAGAATGATCATGTGGATGTGCGGTTGGATGCACAGGTCCAGGGATTTGCCGGCGAGCCGGCGAACTTGGCCGTGGTAACGCAGGGGGGAATGGAAGACGGCTTTCACGGCATTCTGGTTGCCTGCGGTTTCAAACCCCGAATCGAGGTGGCGCGTAACGCCGGAATCGCAACTCGGCGCGGCATCGTGGTGGATACCTTCCTCGCGACCGACGCCAGCGACGTCTATGCCATCGGAGATGCCGCGGAATGCGCCGACGGCAGGCTCTACGCTTACGTCACCCCGATTCGCAGCCAAGCCCTCTGGCTAGCCCGTCACCTGGCGGGCCTGACCCAGGAGCCTTGGCAACCCCCCGCTTTCAAGCCCAAGGCCAAGGTGCACGGATTCACGGCAGTCCACCCCTATTTATTCTGAGCTGGCCGCCTTCAATTTCCGGCTACGGTCATTTCGCCGATCAGAATTGAGCCGGTTCGGGTATTGCCCCGCAGGTCGACATCATTGCCGACCGCCTGGATGTCGAGAAACATCTGTCTGAGATTGCCGGCGACGGTAATCTCCTCGACGGGATATTGAACTTCACCGCGTTCCACCCAGAATCCTGCCGCACCCCGCGAATAGTCGCCAGTCACCATATTGATGCCCTGCCCCATCAGTTCGGTCACCAGCAATCCGGTGTCCATTTTTCGCAACAGGTCGGCCAGATCGAGCTCCCCGGCGTCCAGAGTCAAGTTGTGGACGCCACCGGCATTTCCGGTGGTGGGTAGCCCCAGTTTGCGCCCGGAATAACTGTTGAGCACATAGGACTGCAACACGCCGTCCCGCACCAGATCACGGGTACGGGTCGCGACCCCCTCGCCGTCATAGGGCGTACTGCCGAGCGCTCGGGGCAAATGGGGTTGCTCGTGTATGTGGATGTTGACTGGAAATATGCTCTTGCCCAGGCAATCCAACAGGAAGGACGATTTGCGGTAGAGGTTGCCGCCGCGGATGGCACCGATGAAATGCCCGAGCAAGCCGGAAGCGACATCGGCGGCGTAGATCACCGGACAATGGCGTGTCTCCAGCGAGCGGGCGTTCAACCTCCGTACCGTACGGAGGGCGGCTTGGCGCCCGACCGCCGCCGCCGATTCCAGATCGGGCGCGGCTCGGGCGGCGCTCCACCAGTCGTCCCGCTGCATGCTATCGCCCTTTTCGCCGATTACCGAACAACTCAGGCTATGCCTGCTGCTCCGAAAACCGTGCAGGAAGCCCAGGCTGTTGCCCAGTACCCGCAATCCCTCATGGGTATCGACGCTGGCGCCTTCCGAGTTGGTAATGGCCGAATCGTAGCCCAGTGCGCCCGCCTCGCATTCCAAGGCCAGCCCCTTAGCGGCCTCCACGTCGATGTCCCACGGGTGGTAGAGATCGAGCTCGGGAAATTGATGCGCCAGGTATTGCGCATCCGGCAATCCGGCGTAGAGATCCTCCGCGGCATATTGAGCGATGCGGCACGCGGCGGCCACGGTTTCCCGAATCGCCGCCGACCGGATGTCGGTACTGCTGGCCGAACCCTTGCGCTGCCCGAAATACACGGTCACCCCCAATCCTTGGCTGCGATGGTGCTCCACCGTTTCGACTTCCCCCAGACGCACCGTGACCGAAAGACCCTGGTCCATGCTGAGCCCGATTTCGGCGCCGCTTGCTCCCATGCGCTTCGCTTCGGCCAACGCGTCGGCCACGGTTTCCTGAAGACGGGAGATCTCTAGATCACGATGCTGAACTTCGGCCGAATTCGCCACTGGGGATAGTCTCCTGATTGAGGGTTGGGGCCGATCGGCCGGCGTTGAACACAGTTCGGCGATGGCAAGGGGTAGGGGCGGGAAAGCTTGAGGAAGCGGTCCGGCCGCCGAACGGCGGCCGGCTGGGACGGGGTCAAACGCCGGCGAAGGCGAGGACGAGGCGGACCACGGTATAGAGGGTGATGACGAACAATACCGTTGCCACCACGCCTACGATCACAAAATGCTTGCTCGACCCGGCCTTGAAATCGCGCTCGCGGTTTTTCTGGCTTTGCACGCCGAAACCTGCAGCCAGCACGCTGCCTATGATCTGCAGCATGCTGAGACTCTTGTCGTCACTATTCTCACCGGACATAAATGACCCGTCTCCCCGCCATCGCCTCAGGACTGGGCTTGATTCTTTCGATTCTGGTAATACTTCACCCCGAAGGAGACACCGATCACCAGAATCAGCAACACGATGACCACCGTGGTATCACTCACCGCCTGCATCTTCTCCTCGTCCGTGTTGAAGGACGCCGGGCGGAGGTACATGCTGAAGTAATAAGGAACTACCATGGTGAGTATCGACAGACCGAATGCCATCATCACCTTGTCGGTCACCCGGCTGTCGCTCAGACTGAGCTTGTCCAGGTAGATCTTCATGACGACGTAGCCCGGCAGGAAGATCATCATCAAGGCAACCAGATACCGCTCCAGATAATAGAAAAACGACGTGGTGGTAAACACCGAAAGCAGGACGATACCGATCAATCCGGCGCCGAGAACCCCCATCCACACCTTCTTGTCTTCGGCGTCGATGGTGAAGTAGGGTTTGAGAAACTCGTTCATGCTGCAACTCCTCTCGTTCTTTCGTTATTTTTTCTTGAAGAAATAGAACCCTTCCAATCCCCCTTGCAGGATCATGGAGTCGTCGGTCTTTTCGTAGACTTTGTAATCCGTGGTGCGACCCGGCCGGCCCGGATTGTCGGCCTTGATGATCCCGTCGGCCACCTTGAAGGTGAAGTGCTGCTCGTCCTCCCGGTTGAAATGCCGGTTGAATCCCGACGTCTTCAGCGTACCGTCAGCGCGAAATTCCCAAACGCGGTTTTCCGGGACCTTCGGTTTACCCAACGCGGGCGCCACGGACTCCAGAACCCACTCTCCGGCAATCTCGCTGACGTCTTTCAGCATGACTTGGGCCTGTGCCGATGAAGCCCCCAGCAACAGAAACATCATCGCGGCTGCGACATTCTTGTTATCGATCTTCATCGCAATCTCCTCTGACCAACCGGTCTGACAAAGGTTCTTCGGACGCCGGCCGGCGTCTCCCCGGCGCATGTTGCACTGTTACCGGCAACGCTCGATTTTCACACTTAGCAACCGGCAAGGCAAGGACTGGACTGAACCTGCCGGTAACGGGCCGGAGTGCTTCCCCGATCACCGGACATTCGGATGTCGGCCAGGCCTGCCGGCCCCGCCTGAGCTTTGTTGGGGCGGCGAGATTCTGCTAGCGTTGCAAGGTCTCACCACATTGGCCGCCACACCATGAAGATCAAGCTCAATTCTCAGGAGGCGCGGATCATCGGGTCCCTGATCGAGAAAGAGATCACCACGCCCGACCAGTATCCTCTGTCCCTCAATGCGCTCACCAATGCGTGCAACCAGAAATCCAACCGCGATCCTGTGATGGAGCTCACCGAGAGTGCCGTCCAGACCACGGTCGACGGACTCATCAAGAAGTACTTGGTGCGTGCGCACTCCGGATTCGGCAGCCGCGTGACCAAATATCAGCATCGACTGTGCAATACGGAATTTGGCCAGCTCAAGCTGTCGCCGCTGGCTCTTGCCATCGTCTGCGAACTGCTGTTGCGGGGCCCGCAGACCCCCGGCGAGCTTCGCACCCGGTGCGAGCGGTTATGCCGGATCGAAAGCGTCGGCCAGATCGAAGCCGAGTTGCATCAGTTGATGGAACGCGACGAGCCGTTGACCGCGCGGCTTCCTCGCCAGGCCGGCAAACGCGAACACCGCTATGCCCATCTGCTGGGCGAAGAGCATTATGACTCCGCGCCCGCCGGCGAGGATCTGCCTGGCGCCGCATTCTCGGGAGATTCCGATCGCCTCGACCGCCTCGAAGCCGAGCTTCGAGAGCTGCAGCGTCAAGTGGCAGAACTGAAGGGATTGGTCGACCTGCTCGTGGATTCATCGTCCACACCCCACTAGCGCGCCGAGTGGGCACGGCGCCGGCGTTTTCCGAAGCCCCGCGCGTCGCCACCCCCCATTCAACGGAGAAAATCTTGACAGGGCGACGGATTTCGGTGCAACCTTGCTCGACCCGATGTACAACTTGGTGCATCGGGCGAGCGACCCAGGGACAGTTGAACCCACACGCGGAGGGCAAAGAATAACCCGGTTCTCCTGAAGAACCGCAATACCTTGTGCTGTTTAGTTCAGTTTTTTCAAAGAAAAGGCCGTTCTAATTAGTACGCTTTCGAAAATAGAAGATGTGGCCGCCCAATGAAAGTACCAACGTACACGTAATTGGCTGCAACTTCGACGACGATAGGAAACGGGACTATGACAAACAACCTTGTCAAGCTGCTAGTCATACTAGCGTGCTATTCAACGCCTGCCGTTACCAAAGCAAACCATAGCCACGACAATCGGCACCAGTCCGACCGGGCAGGCAAACACTCCAGGCACCACCATCGTGCCATTCATCACCGGACGCAGCGGGTCCTTCCCGCGGACAATCTGAGCTGCGTAGCCAATACCGCCTACCACGAAGCAAGAAATTCCGACGCCAACCTGCAAGCCGTCGCCAATGTCGTCAAGAATCGGCTGATGGCGGGATGGGGGGACAGCTATTGCAACGTGGTGCGTACCGGCCGATTCGCCTATTCCGGAGGTGAGATTCGTAATGAACGCTACGCCAAAGCCTTGGAAGTCGCCGAAAAGGTGATCATGGACGAGTTGCCGGACAATACCGGCGGCGCGGTGTTCTTCCACTCGCATCGCTTGCGCCACTTGCCGCGATGGGCCAAACCCGACAACCGGACGGCCAGCATCGACGGCAACGTGTTCTATAGGGACGACTCCTAAAGCTGCTCCAAATAACCCGACGGGGTCTCGGCCGGCCGATTGGGAGGCGGCAGCCGGGTAGCATTTGCCCTTACTGGCGAGCCGAGCCGTTCGCCAATCCCCGTCGGGTAGTCAGCCAACCTCGTCCTGCGTTCAGCTCTTTCCGAGGGTGACGACCCGGGTATCCCTCCGGTCCTCCGGGACTTCGCGCATGTGCTCGATCTCTGCGAGATAAAACAGGGTCGGCCCGTCGGCCGGATGATCGTGCAGCAAGCGCTGCAGGATCGATTGCGCCGTCGCCAGATCGCCCTGCCGAAAACTGGCGAGTCCCTTCGCGAAATTGCCGCAGAGCCGATGAAGCTCCGCCGACGCCGGATCGCCTTCGGCGCCCAATAACTCGCGGACCGTGACCGAACGCGACTTTCCTTCCAGCAGGAAAGTGCCGAGGTTGCGGGTAATGAATCCCGAGGCATGCTTCCCGATCTCTTCCGCCAACAGAATCGACGTACCGAGCTGTTTGCATAGGTTTTCCATGCGCGAGGCGGTGTTGACCGTATCGCCGCTGGCGCGGTATTCGAGCCGCTCGCGGGTACCCACGTTGCCCAGCCGGAACGGACCGGCGTTGATGCCGATGCGGATCGGCAATTCCACCTGGTGGAGCCGGCAGAACGTCGCGACGGCATTCCGCACGGCCAGGGCACAACGGCAAGCCGCCCGATATTCCGCTTCCGGATCGCCTTCTCCCGCCCATAGAGCCAACACGGAATCTCCGACGACATCGGAAATGAACCCGCCCTCCCCCTTCACCAGGGGAAAGATCGTGTCGTAATACTGATTCATGAACAGGCCCAGGGACATGGGTTCCAGTTCCTCGGCCACCCGAGTGTATTGACCGGCGTCGCTGTAGAAACAAACACCACGGTTGATCACGATGCCCTGCCCGGCGTGGGGTCCGCGCCCTTCCCTCATCATGCGTTCAACCACGGATTCCGGGACGTACAGCCCGAAGGCTTCGCAAACCTTTTGTTTCTCCCGCTTCACGGCGTGGTAACGCGAGACCGCGGCGACGATCAGGACCGCCGGGGTTTGAACCCACAGCGGAATCACATAGGGCAGCCAAAGGTGGGCACGGGAGAACTCAACGTAGACCAGACCCATGTAGCCTGCGCCCAATCCCAGTATCAGGAGCAGGGAGCGCCCCGACAGTCCGATCACGGCGATGGCGCAGACCAATAGCGCCCACCCCAGCACGATGCCGAGCTGAAACGGCTTTGGCAGCGACTTGATACCGGACCCGTCGAGCAGATTGCCGAACGCGGCGGCGGCCATCTCCACGCTGCTCATGGCGTCTTTCGGCGACCTCGAGAAATCGGTGTAGAAGCCGTGGTTCAATTCCGGCTGCAGATCCTCCGAATACCCGACGAGCACGATTTTGTCGCGCAGGTCGACGCCGTGCGGACCCTCCGGCCCGAGCAGCCGGGTGGCGGAATAGGTTGGAATGGTGCCTGGCGGTCCGTAATGGTTGAAGCGAATCTGATCACCATCCGGACAGCATTCCATCCAGGACTTTCCAAGATTGCGCACGAACTGGGGCACACCCTGGGCTTCCAGGATGTGGTTGACCGCCGCAGCGAATTCGGGGTGGATCGCCAGTTCAGTCGTGAGCCGCTCCGACAGCATCCGCTTCGCTTTTGGCCCATTTTCCTGTTCAGCCGCTTGGGGCTCCGGCGGATCGAGCTGTGCCAGCAGCGGAACCAGGTCGGCATAGGCATTGTGCACAAAATGAGCCCGTAGCATCGCCACAGGGAACGTCACGTCGGTCGGGTCTTCCTCCATGTAGGCCCAGAAATGTTTGGTGAGCGAAACGTGGCGGGGAATCGGAAACGGAGCCGCCCCCAGCACATGGTCGGCAAACGCGGGAGGCAGCTCGTCCGGTGTATCGATCATCAAGGTTCCGACCAATTCGGTCGCGGTTCGATAAGCCAGCACGTGATCGCGCCGCAGGTTGCTGGTCACCACCACCCGTCCCGACTCGTCCATCGCCTTGGCCAAGGTGGCGTCGTCCGCGGGGTCGCCCGGTCCTTTCAACAAAACGTTCAAGCCGATCAGGGCAACTTGCTGCTGCACCAGTCGGTCGACCAGCTCCGCGTACACCTTGCGGGGCCAGTCCGCCGGTTCTTCAGGCAGGTCGAGCAAATGGGAGATGCTGCGGTCGAGGTTGATCACCACCAACTGGCGCGGAGCCTCTCGGACCCCTCGGGCAAGAAACAAGCCCTTGAGCCCCAAATCCTCCTCCAGGTGAACGCCAGGGGGAGACAGGTACAGCAAACAGCCCAAGCCACCGACCAACGCGCTCCAGACCAGGACGCGCAGAGCAATACGCAACGGCTTCAGCATTGCCGAATCAGCGGACCGACGCAGAAAACCGCGGAGGAAATTTCCGACTCTGCCTGAGGGGGATGCAAGAAAACACCTGATTAGAAAGATGTTTCAGCTAGCTCGTCATGCCTGCATAGATTGCCGGCATCCAGAACACAGGGATGTGATGAATCGGCGCCATCCCTGGCCTCTGGGTCCCGGCAATCCCTGCCGGGACCACGGTCGGTTGGGTTAGCTGAAGCAGCTTTATAATCAGGAGAAAACATGGATCGGCCATCCTGTACAAACCGGTTGAAGAATCACGATTCTAGCCTGGTTCGCACGCGTTGGGTCTCCATTGGCCGTACGTGGTTGAAGCTGCGATTTGCAATACCGGCGGGCGACCTTTGCCACGACCGAATCTCTGGTTCCGAAGGTGTCCCGCCGGGTAGTTGCCCACTCCGCCAAGGTCCACGCGCCACACGGGCCTGGGCAGGTTTTCAACGAGTTTTCCACAGGAGGCCCACAGCTGCTCAACAGGATAAAGCACAGGATATTGTGCTTGACGATACAAAAAACCACAGTCTATAGTGTCCGCGCATCGACCCCACCCACCGGAGAGGAGACTAATGGAAACCGAGACCGTCGTCGGCAACCCCACCGCAACCCCCGTTTTTTCCCCGGAACCGAGCATCAGCCTGGAAATCCGCGCCGCCGCGCCGGGAGAAGTCCGCGTCATCCGCCGCAACGGCAAGGTGACCGGATTCGACTCCAGCAAGATCAACGTCGCCATCACCAAGGCCTTTCTCGCCGTCGAGGGCAACACCGCCGCCGCCAGCCGGCGCATCCACGAAACCGTGTCGGAACTGACCGACCAGGTGGTCAAGGCCCTGTTCCGCCGCCTGCCTTCCGGCGGCACCATCCACATCGAAGACATCCAGGACCAGGTGGAACTGGCCCTCATGCGCTCGGAGCACCAGAAGGTCGCCCGCGCCTATGTACTGTATCGCGAAGAGCACGCCCGGATGCGTGCCGAGAAAACCAAGGAAGCCGAACTGACCGCCGCGGACAATGTCCTGCATGTCACCCTCGCTGACGGCAGCCGACGGATCCTGGACGAAGCCCGCCTCCACAAGATCGTGGAACAGGCCTGCACTGGCTTGAGCGATGTCGATTCCGGCTGGATCCTGGAAGAGACCCGCCGCAACCTGTTCGACGGCGTGCCCGAAAAGGATGTCGCCCCGGCCCTGGTGATGACCGCCAGGACCCGCATCGAACAGGAACCCAACTATTCCTACGTCTCCGCCCGATTGCTGCTGGACAGCATGCGGCGCGAGGCGCTGAGCTTCCTCGGCAACGGCAAGGCCACCGCCACTCAGGACGAGATGGCCGGCCGTTACGGGGAATATTTCGCCGACTACATCAAGCGGGGCGCGGAACTGGAACTGCTGTCGCCGGAACTGACCCGCTTCGACCTGGCCCGTCTGGGCGCCGCCCTCAGCCCCGAGCGTGACCTGCAGTTCAGTTATCTGGGCCTGCAGACTCTCTACGACCGCTACTTCATCCACTCCCAGGGACAGCGTTTCGAACTGCCTCAAGCCTTCTTCATGCGCGTTGCGATGGGACTCGCCGTGGCCGAAATCGACCGCGAAGAAAGAGCCATCCAGTTCTACGACCTCCTCTCCTCGTTCGACTTCATGTCGTCCACCCCCACCCTGTTCAACTCGGGCACCCTGCGCCCGCAGCTCTCGTCCTGCTACCTCACCTCCGTCCCGGACCATCTCGACGGCATCTACGGCGCCATCAAGGACAACGCGCTCTTGTCCAAGTACGCCGGAGGCCTCGGCAACGACTGGACCCGGGTGAGGGGCATGGGCGCCCATATCAAGGGCACCAACGGCAAGTCCCAGGGCGTGGTGCCCTTTCTCAAAGTCGCCAACGATACGGCGGTGGCGGTCAACCAGTGCTTCGCACCGGAAACACCGGTCTACACCGCCGACGGTGTCAAGCCCATCCGTACCATCCAGCCCGGCGACCTGGTGCTGGGCATTTCCGGCACTTACCGGGAAGTCACCGACCGGATGGTCTACAACCAGACCGATCCCATGGTGGCGATCGACGTCAAGCACAGCATCGAATCCCTGCAAGTCACGGAGGGTCATCCCTTCTTCGCCATCCGCGGCATCCCCAAGGAACAATCCTGCGAGCGCAGCCTGGACTGGCTGGCCAAGGGCAAGGGCAGGGCGGAATGGCGGGAGGCCGGCGAACTGAAGGCCGGCGATTACATGGCTCAGGTCATCCCCACCGAGATCGTTCCGGTCGAACACTTCACCGAGGAAGACGCCCGCCTCTACGGCATCCTGCTGGGCGACGGCCATCTATCCAAGGACGGCATGCAGTGGGGGGTTTCCGGCCATCCGGCCAAGGACGCCCACATGGACTTCGTCCGCGGCTATCTCAACGACCGCGGCATTCATTTCTGGGAGAGCAGCCGCGGCGAAAGCTACGGCCAGATTCATTGGGCCATCGGCCGCGGCGTGGTCCGCGACGGCAGCACCGGCCGCATCGTCGGCGCCGGCGTGGCCACCCTGCCCTTCACCCATGCCGATCTCTACGACGGCGAAGGCCGCAAGCACATCAACCGCCGCTACAGCCATCTGCCCCCCCCGCAGACCCTGGCACTGATCAAAGGCCTGCTGGAGACGGACGGCGGCGTCAGCCGCGGCAAGGAAATCTACTTCACCAATACCTCCAGGCCACTGGCCGAGGGCCTGCGCTACCAATTGCTGCGGCTGGGCGTGCCCGTCGCCGGCCAATACCGCGAGCGCGAGAACGGCCATACCGCGCGCCGACAGGACGGCTCGGAAATCCGCTTCGAAGGCATCACCAAGGCCTACGACCTACGCATCCCTGCAGTGCCGGAGATCGCCGGACTGGTGGGCTGCAAGCCCCTCACCAAGCGTAACTGGATCCAATGGCAGGGCTGCCTGTTCAGCCGCATCCGTTCGGTCAAGCCGATCGTGGTCAAACCGTTCGTGTTCGACCTCAAGGTGGATGGCGACGAATCCTACATGACCACAGCCGGTCTGGCCCACAACGGCGGCAAGCGCAAGGGCGCGGTGTGCGCCTATCTGGAAACCTGGCACATCGACATCGAGGAATTCCTCGACCTGCGCAAGAACACCGGCGACGACCGCCGCCGCACCCACGACATGAACACCGCCAACTGGGTGCCGGATCTGTTCATGAAGCGGGTCGCCGAAGAGGGCCAATGGACGCTGTTCTCGCCCAACGACACCCCGGACCTGCACGATTTGACCGGCGCGGATTTCGAAAAGGCCTATGTCGCCTACGAGGAGAAGGTGGATCGGGGTGAGCTCAAGCTGCACAAGCGCATGCCCGCCCTCACCCTGTGGCGCAAGATGCTGTCCATGCTGTTCGAGACCGGCCATCCCTGGATTGCCTTCAAGGATCCCTGCAACCTGCGCTCGCCGCAGCAGCATGTGGGCGTAGTCCACAGCTCCAATTTGTGCACCGAGATCACCCTGAACACCAGCGACAACGAAATTGCCGTGTGCAACCTGGGATCGGTGAATCTGGCGGCTCACGTCACCAGCGACGGCCTTGATGTGGCGCGCCTGGAACGTTCCATCAACACCGCCATGCGCATGCTCGACAACGTCATCGACATCAACTACTACAGCGTGCCCCAGGCGCGCCGCGCCAACCTGCGCCACCGTCCGGTGGGGCTGGGCATCATGGGTTTCCAGGACGCGCTCTACAAGATGCGCATTGCCTATGCCTCCGAACAAGCGGTCAAGTTTGCCGACGAGAGCATGGAACTGGTCAGCTACCACGCCATCAAGGCCTCCACGAATCTGGCCGAGGAGCGTGGTGCCTACTCCACCTTCGACGGTTCGCTGTGGAGCCAGGGCATCCTGCCCATCGACTCCATCGCCCTCATGGAACAGGCCCGCGGCGGCTATCTGCAGATGGATTGCAGCCAGACCCTGGATTGGGAATTCCTGCGGGAGCGGGTGAAGAAAGTCGGCATGCGCAATTCCAACACCATGGCGATCGCGCCGACCGCAACCATCTCCAACATCGTCGGCGTGTCCCAGTCCATCGAACCGACCTACCAGAACCTGTTCGTCAAATCGAACCTGTCGGGCGAGTTCACCGTGGTCAATCCCTATCTGGTCAACGACCTCAAGGCCCGCGACCTGTGGGACTCGGTCATGATCAACGACCTCAAGTACTACGACGGCAGCATGCAGAAGATCGAGCGGGTCCCGGAAGAGCTAAAGGCGCTCTACGCCACCTCTTTCGAGATCGACGCCCGCTGGCTGGTGGAAGCCGCCTCCCGCCGCCAGAAATGGATCGACCAGGCCCAGTCGCTGAACCTCTACATGGCCGAACCCAACGGCAAGAAGCTGGATTCCCTGTACAAGCTTGCCTGGGTGCGTGGCCTCAAAACCACTTACTACCTCCGCTCCATGGGCGCCACCCACGTCGAGAAGAGCACCCTGGCCGAAGGCAAGCTCAACGCCGTCAAGATCGACCCCATCGACGACGCCTTGCCAACCGTCAAGATGTGCTCGATCACGGACCCTGAGTGTGAGGCGTGTCAGTGATAGGGCGCATTCGGCGATAGCCGTAATGCGCCGAATGGAATCCTGTGAGACGGAATGAGCGATAGAGTCCCGATTCCGCCACACGCCGGCTTTGTGACACCATATATGGTGCTCTCATGGATGATAAACTATTCGACGAAGTGATCCGGGCTCTGACCCAAGCCGGCGCGTCGATGCGCTGCCAGGAACTTGGGAAGCTCTTAGAGTCACTGGGCTTCAAGGTCCGAGACGGCAAACGGGGAGGCCACAAGATCATCACCCATACCGGGATTCCAGGCTTTCTGTCTGCGTCGTACAACTGCGATCATGGCAAGAATCCGGAGATCAAACGACCGTACATCAATCAAATCGTGAAAATCCTGGGGAAATACGAGCAGGACTTGCGTACGTTCCTGGAGGAGAGAAGCCATGTTTGACCCGCATCGGTATGCCATCACCATCCGGCAGGCGGAATTCGATGGGCAAACTCTTTACGAAGCCAAGGTGCGGGAATTACCCGACATCGCCGAATATGCCGAAACGCATGAAGAAGCCTACGAATTAGCCATCGACGCACTAACCGGCACCGCTGAAGCCCTCGCCGAACAAGGCCGGCCCATGCCGGAACCTGTTCAAAGTGAGGAAGAATACAGCGGACGGATCACCCTCCGTCTTCCCAAGAGTCTGCATCGACGTCTGGCGGAAAGTGCCGAAGCGGAAGCGGTGAGCTTGAACCAATACATGCTCAGCGTGTTGGCAGAAAGCGGAGGACATCCGAGAGCATGAAAGGAGCGCGTAGGGTGTGCAGAGGAACGAAGCGCACCGACCGCGACCGATGGGGTTCCTGATGTCACCGCATCCTACGAACTGGCATGCTTTGAGCGTAATTGACGCATCGCGACGACTGCACATCGCATTCACCCTGCGTGAGGGGGGGCACACCAAGATACGTGTGATATTAGCGAGAGACATGCATCGTAGAGAGAGCGCCGTCTATGAAAAAGCCCAGTAAACCCATACCCCAGTTCGCATCCGAGGCCGAAGAGCGAGCTTTTTGGGAATCGCCGGATAACGACAGCACCGAATACCTGGATTGGACTCAGGCAAAATCAGCAACATTTCCGAATTTGAAGCCCACGACCCAGGCGATTTCCTTGCGTCTACCGGCCGCGCTACTGGAATCGATCAAGATCGAGGCGAATAAGCGGGATGTGCCATATCAGTCATTGATCAAAGTTTGGCTCGACGAGAAGTTGAAGGAATTACATGTCAGCCATGGGTGATCCGGCGATGAGGAATATAAACTCTATACGGTATGCTGAGGCACGAAGCGCACCAGCCGCGACCGATGCAGCTCCTGCCGTCACCGCATCCTACGTGCGCTGGCCAAATCCTTATGACTCCGAGTAACCATGAGCGACGATAACCTGCCTCCCGAATTCTGGGCGCGGGCGGATCAGGTAATTGCTCTGGCCAACAAACAGGCTGAAGACTCAACCATTGGAAAGGTCAGCTCCTCATTACTCTATGCAGCGGCGAGATACAATGCTTTTAATGTCGCCTCATCAACGCAAAACGTGGAAGATCTGAAGCGCGATAAAGAGGAGGCAATCCGATATTTCACCGAGCAGTATCGAAAGATGCTACAGGAAAACCTTGATGACCATATCGAGAATTTCGCTAACTACAAGCTCACGTAGGTACGATTAACAAAGCGTAATCGTACGAATGAGGATGGCAAATTCAAGTAACACAACATTTTGTTTTCGACGACTGGAGGTGCGTCCGGGACACTCCGATTTGCTTCGCTAATCGGAGCAACGTGAACTGGAATTCGCTCCGCTCATTCCAGCCAACATCTGGTTTAAGCGGTAAGGTGAATTCTCGCAGTGAACCGCCACGATGCGAAGAGCAAATGTACGTCGCTTCCGGGCGATTATTAGCGGACAAGCAGCAACGATCCGTCTACTCGGAGAAGCATAGATATGTCGAAGATGCATGACCTAATTCTGATAGATCCTGATGTTTGCCACGGCAAACCCTGTGTTCGCGGCTTACGATACCCGGTTGAAACCGTTCTGGAATGGCTAAGCTCGGGTATGTCGATGGAAGAGATTCTGGCGGACTATGAGGATCTCAAGCGGGAAGATATCCTCGCTTGCCTTGAATTTGCAGCCCGCTTAAGCCAAATCAAACGTATCGAGATGCTGGCGGCATGAGGTTTCTGGTGGATGCTCAACTTCCCAAACGACTGGCTTACCGCTTACGCGAACGCGGTTTTGATGCCAAACATACGCTTGACCTCACCAAAGGCAATCTCACGAAGGATTCTGAAATCAACGAACTATCCATCAAAGAACAACGCGTGGTGGTTACCAAGGATGAAGATTTCGTCAACTCGATCCTGGTTTCAAAAAAGCCTTACAAGCTGTTATTGGTTTCTACCGGAAACATCGCGAATAGGGCGCTTGAACTAATTTTCGACACAAATTTAGACGCAATAGCTAACGCTTTAGGCCGGTTTGATTATATCGAGCTGACGCGCACGGCACTGATTGAACATATTTAGACGGATCTTCATAAAGCGGAACCGGTTTCGTCGGATTCCGCCGAATGATGAGCTACCTGCTCCGGCGAGCATCGGTATCAGATCACGAGACAACGCCATGGCACTGAACCAGAAAGCACTACAAAAGAAACGGGCGAAGCGCGCAGAGAAGCGCAAGCAGGCTAAGCCGGCCACCGCCCCCAGCAAGCTGGCTCAATTCCAGGGGCTGTGGAAATCGGTGGCCGCAGAGGCACCGATCGGCAATGCCTGGGTTCCCTCCAATTTGTTTGAGACCGGGTTGGGAACCGTGTGGCTGACCCGCCGGCTGGCGGACGGCAGCTACGCCATCGCAGGATTCCTGGTGGATGTGTATTGCCTCGGCGTGAAGAATGCCTTGTACAACCTCATCGAGGAGCACAAATATCCGGCGCTGCTCGCCGAGCTGCGCGGAGAGCTGAGCGCCACCGGCGGCCAGCTGCTGCCCGTCGAGCCGGCCTACCTGCGCAAACTGGTGGAAGGCGCCGCGGCATACGCGGAGACTCTGGGTTTTCAGCCCCACCCCGACTACAAGCTGGCCAGCCTCATCTTCGGCGACATCGATGCCGCCGCCTGTCCAACCCAGTTCCAGTACGGCAAAGAGGGCAAGCCCCTTTATATCCCGAGTTCGGACGACACCCCGAGCGAGCATCGCCGTGTCCTGGGCATCCTCTCCCGCAGCTGCGGCCCGGACGGTTACCGGCTGTTCAGCGACCCATGAATTCTTTGCCGCAATTGCCCATGGATCCCGTCGAGCCCCATCCCGCCCGATTCGCCGGCCGGGGATGGCAAGTTTGGATCGCGGCGCGGTTCTGGGCGACCCGGCCCATGTTCTTCACGGCCTCGATCCTGCCGGTGGTGCTGGGGACGGTTTGGGGTTATCGCGTTGGCGGGACTCTGGACGGCCTGGCCCTGCTGCTGGCACTCGCCGGGGTAATCTGCGTTCACGGCGCGGCCAACGTGCTGAATGACGTCTACGACGACGCCATCGGTTCCGACCGCGACAACCGCGAGCGGATTTTTCCCTACACCGGCGGCTCCCGTTTCATCCAAAACGGGGTCCTGACGGCGGAGGAGATGGCCACGTGGGGACGGCAACTGCTGCTGGCCGGGTTCGGGTTCGGCGCCCTGCTGATGGTGTTGCACGGCCTCACCGTGCTGATGTTCGGGCTGATCGGGCTGGCACTGGCAATTGCATATTCCATGCCCCCGTTGCGGCTGAGCGACCGAGGATTGGGGGAAATCGCCGTGGCCATTGGATTCGGGGTGTTGCCGGTAGTGGGTTCGGCCTGGCTGCAGACCGGCAGCTTCGATGCCGGCGCGGTGCTGCTGTCGCTGCCGCCCAGCTGCTGGATCGCCAACGTGCTGCTGATCAACGAAATCCCGGACGCGGCCGCCGACCGCGCCGCCGGTCGCCGCAACTGGGTGGTGCGCTATGGCATCGACCGGGCCGCCTGGATTTACCTGGCGCTCAACGTGACCGCCGCAGTGGTGGCAGGCGGCATGGTGCTGTGCGGCATGGTGAACTGCTGGGCCGCCCTTGGCCCACTGCTGATGCTGTTTTTGGCGATCCCCGCCGCCCGCAGCCTGCAGCACCAGGGCAGCTCCCAGGTCAAACCGGTCATCCAGATCACCTTGGCCATCCATTCCCTGGGCAGCCTGTGGCTGGCCGGCTGGCTGGCAGCAACTCCGCTGGGCTGACATGGATACCCGCGGCATCATCGCCTTCATCCTGGTGCTGGCCGGCGGCCTGGCATTTTTCATTTCCGGCAAGTTCGTGCAGCCGGAACCCAACGGCCAGTATGGCGCCATTCTGGACAGCCAGAAGCTGGGAGGCTACGCCCGCGAGGTATGCGTCAAGGCCCTCAAGGACAAGCTGGATGGAACCCTCTACTCGCCCACCGAGGTACGCAGCGAGGGCAAGGAGACCGTGTTGCTGATCTGGCAGCCGACCGCCCAGTCCGACCACCGGGTCGAGTGCCGCTACGAACAGGCGCGGGGCATCAGCGGTTTGCGGATCGACGGCAAGGATCTGGAAACCCGCGGCATCGACATCGGCGGCGATCCCAGCAATCAGGGTGCCGGCAAGCAGACCGAGTCGCACTGGGGGCATTGGAAGTGACACGAATGGCCCTCCCCCCCTTTCCCAGAGGAGGGTGTCGCAAAAGCGAAAATGTAGGTTGGGTTAGCGCAGCGTAACCCAACGAAATCAAAATGTTGGACTTCATTGCATTCAGCCCAACCTACCTATTACGACGCCCTCCAGAGGGAGAGGGGCTTTCCCTCACCCTGCCCTCTCCCGACGGGAGAGGGTTCCAACGATAAGAACGATCACCATCGACCCAATATGCCGTACCTGGAACCCAACAAAGACTACCGCACCGACAGCCTGCGCCACGGCGCCGACTTCGCCGAGCACGAGATCCACGTCGACACCGCCAAGCATTACGACGACTGCTACTGGGACTACCGCACCGCCTGGTTCGACAACGACAACCTGGCGCTGCACTACGGCTATTGGGAGGACGGCATCACCACCCACAGCCAGGCGCTATCCAACAAAAACCGCATCATGGCGGCGACCGCCGGCATCAAGCCGGAACACCACGTACTGGATGCCGGCTGCGGCATCGGCGGCAGTTCCATCTGGCTGGCCAAGAACATCGGCTGCCGGGCGACGGGCATCACCATCAGCGCCCAGCAGGCCGAACACGCCAGACGCAACGGCCACCGCCATGGTGTGGCCGACAAGACCGATTTTCTGCAGATGGACTTCCTCAACACCCGATTCCCCGACGCCACCTTCGACGTGGTGTGGGCGGTGGAAAGCAGCTGCTATGCGGTGGACAAGCGCGACTTTTTCCGCGAGGCGTTCAGATTGTTGAAGCCAGGCGGCATTTTGATCGCCTGCGACGGCTATGCTACCAAGCGGGATTTCGACGACGGCGAATGGCAGGCGGTCATGGATTGTCTCAACGGCTGGGCAGTGCCCAATCTGTCCACCGCGGAGGAGTTCCAGGCCGGCATGGAAGAATGTGGTTTTGGTGACGTGCACATCGTCGAGGCGACCCGGGAAACCCTGCCCTCCTCCCGTCGCATGTATCTGACCGCGCTGTGGACCGCGCCCATGCAGTGGATCATGCATGGGCTGGGACTGCGCAAGAAGGCCCAGACCGCCAATTACAAGGTGGCTCTGGCGCAATGGAAAGTCTTCAACGAGGGCATGGTGCGCTACTGTCTGTTCAGGGCGACCAAGCCCGCATGAATCAGGCGAGACCGGGAGGCTGAGATGCCCGACTTGTATGACGTGATTCTTTACGGACTGCGGGGGGAAGGCGAGGAACGGGAAATCGCCAGGAACACCGTCGCACGGCTGTTGAAACTGGAACCCGATGCGATCGAGGCGGGACTGGCTGAGCCCGACGGCCTGGTCATTCAGTCCGGCGTGACCGAGCAGATCGTTCGCAAATACCAGTCCGCCCTGTCCAAAATCGGTGGTTTGAGCCGATTCCAGCCGGCTGCGCCGAAGTCGCCGACATCCGCCGGCGTCGAGGTTGCAGCTGGGGCCGAACGCCCCGTCCCAAGTAGCGCGACGGGACTGGCGGGCGGCTTGAGTCTGGCGCCGATCGGCCAGGAGACCCCACCGGCGGTACCGGCGGCGGCCGAGCCACCCTCCAGCCACTTCTCCGGCCTGCAATTGAGTCTGGAAGCGGTCGACGAGCCCGGAGCTGGAGCGCCGCAACCCGGGAATGCCGACCGTGTCGCGGAGCCTGTGCCCGACCGTCCGGCGACAGCCTCCACACTCACGCTGAAAGCGGCGGGCGATGCCGGTGAAGAAGCCGAGTCGGTCGAAATCACCAATCCTTACCCGCCCGACGAGCCGGCTACCCCCTCGATCGGATTTGCTCTTCCGTTCAGCTTCGAGCTGCCGACGGAGGAGCCGGCTGAAGAGGCGCCACCGCCGCCTGCACCATCCACGGCAGTGGAATCGGCGGGACAGGCTCCGGTCGCGGAATCGGCGTCGATCGCCGACCAGGCAATCTTTTCCCCGGTTACACCGCAACCGGAGGAAGACGATGTTGGCCTGAAGATCAAGCGGCGATTGGAAGAATTACAAAAAATCCGCGAACTGCATGCCTTGGAGGAAGGTATCCATCCCGCTCAGCAATTGCACCGGCGGCACACCGATGTGGCGCCGGATCCGAGCGCAAACCGCTGGGCCAGGCTGCTTCGCGGGCTGCCGTTAGGGGCCGGCGCGGCGGTGTGGGCGGTGGGACTGCTGATGGGGCTGGGCGGTGGCGCCGCGATGTATTCGCTGCTGCGGCAACCGGATGTCACGCCGGTACCGCAGGCACCTGCCCCGGTTACGCCGGTAGCCGATGCCCCCCGTACCGACGATGCGGGAAACAGGCCGCGCAATCTGACGCCGGCCCAGGAGGCCATGCTGCAACTCGCGGCCTTTGCCGAGACGCTGCCACCGGCCCCTGCCGACGCCGGCGTCCGCCAGCTCCCCGAAGCGCCCAAAGCCGTTGGCGCCAGCCCGGCGGATCTGACCTCGGTGCATTCGGATACCGGCGAGGTCACCATCACCGGAAACGCCCTGTCGATCATCAAGCCAGTAGTCGATCCTGCCGTGGCGCTCGATCACCTTCGGCGCGATCGCACCTGGCCGCGCCATCTGAGCAACCTGAGCAAACGGCTGCTGGCGGACGATCAGGCGGAGCGGGCGTACCAGACCGCACTGGCTATGCCTGAGGGCGACGCCAAATGGACCGCACTGCTGGCCATCGCCGATTACCACGCGCGTCAGGGCAATGCGGCCGGCCGCAACCAAATCCTGGCCCAATACCAATCGGCAGTAGATGTACTGGACGATAAGCCGCGACGCATCGCCGCGCTGCGTTTGCTCGCCCACGCATTGACCGTACTCGGCGAGTCCCAGCGTGCCGCGGAACTGGCGAAACAGGCGGAAGCGCTACTGCCCCAGCTGACCACCCGTGCCGCCAAGATCGCCGCCCGCGGCTACCTGGCGGCGCTGTTCCTGGACCTGGGCGAGCCGGCCAAAGCCGATCTGGCCTGGCAGGAGGCGAACCGCATCATCGCCGAAGAGACCTATCCCCAGACCCGATTGGCCTATTACATCGACCTGGCGAACAGTTACACCCTCGTTAACCGGCGCGGCAGCGCCATCGCCCTGTTGACCGAAATCACCCGTCTGACGGACCGCGTGCCGGCGGCCGACCAGCCGCTGCTGCTCCGCTCCCTGGCGATCGGGTTTGCGCGGGCGCGCGACGCGGAATCGGCCCTTGCCGCGGTGGCGCGAATGCAAACGGCAGATGATCCCCAGGCAACGACGCTGGACCTGATACGGGAGCTGATCTCCCAGGGCCTGCCTTACGCGGCCATAGGCATCATCGAGCACCTGGGGCATCCGATTTACCGTACCCGCGCCGAGGCGGCCGTGGCATGGTCACTGAAGGTGGATGCCAAGCAGGATGTTTTCGCCCGCAGCCTGTTCACCCACGCCACCGATCTGCTGAACAGCATCGGCCATCCTGCCGACCAGGCCGTGGCCATGGGTGACGTCGGGCGTTATCAGCATTGGGCCGAGCAGGTGGATACCTTCCCGATCCTGACGAACGCCAGCGCCGCGGCACAGCGCATCACCGAGCCGCACGCGCGCGATCTGGCCCTGGCTCTGGTTGCCGGAGAATATGCGCGCTCTGCCCAGTGGCCCTTGGCACGGGAACTCCACGCCTTGATCGGCGATGCCGGGATCGCCGCGGCCGTCGCCGATGACACGGCCCGGATCATGAAAACCCTCGAACCGCCGCCGGAACCCGCTCCTCCGCCTACGGAAGCGCCGGAACCGGTGCCGCCGGCGCAATAGCCGGGCGCCGTTACGCCTCCCCACTCATCGTGATTCACCCCAACCACAGAGAGGACCCTCACATGCTCAATTGGGAAGATCCACTGGCCGGCCTGACCGGCAGCGCCGCTCAACCCCTGCCACAAACCCCGGCTCCGGCCGACTTCGCCCCCGTCACCGCGGCAGAACCGGTCGTCTCGGCGCCGCTCCGCGCCGAAGCAACGCCGCAAAGGACCGACACCGCCATCGGCCAGCCGCTGGTCGCCGGTGGCGCCACCGGGCTCGAAAACATCGAGATGGGAGCCCGCCGCATCCAGGTGGACGACAAGAAGATCATCAACTGCCGCGCCGACCTGAACCAACTGGTTCCGTTCAAATACCAATGGGCTTGGCAGAAATACCTGGACGCCTGCGCCAACCACTGGATGCCCCAGGAAATCAACATGAACGCCGACATCGCGCTGTGGAAGAGCGCCGATGGCCTCACCGAGGACGAGCGCACCATCATCAAGCGCAACCTGGGCTTTTTCTCCACCGCCGATTCGCTGGTGGCCAACAACCTGGTGCTGGCGGTGTACCGGCACATCACCAATCCGGAATGCCGCCAATACCTGCTGCGCCAGGCGTTCGAGGAAGCACTGCACACCCACGCTTACCAGTACGTGGTGGAATCCCTCGCCATGGATGAGGGCGAGGTGTTCAACATGTACCGTGAACTGCCGTCGGTAGCTCGCAAGGCGGAATGGGCCCTGCCCTTCACCCAGTACCTCTCCGACCCTCACTTCCACACGGGCACGGTGGAGCACGACCAGAAACTGCTGCGCGAGCTGATCGCCTTCTACGTGATCTTCGAGGGCATCTTCTTCTACGTCGGTTTCACCCAGATCCTCTCCATGGGCCGCCGCAACAAGATGACCGGCACCGCCGAGCAGTTCCAGTACATCATGCGGGACGAATCCATGCACATGAACTTCGGCATCGACGTCATCAACCAGATCAAGCTGGAAAACCCTCATCTTTGGAGCGAGGGTTTCAAGCGCGAGATGATCCAGATGATCCGCGAGGCGGTGGAGATCGAAACCCAGTATGCCTACGACACCATGCCGCGGGGCGTCCTCGGCCTCAACGCACCGATGTTCAAGGAATACCTGGAATTCATCGCCAACCGCCGCTGCGCCCAGATTGGCCTGCCGGAACAATACCCCGGCGCCGGCAACCCCTTCCCCTGGATGAGCGAAGTACTGGATCTCAAGAAGGAGAAAAACTTCTTCGAGACACGGGTAACGGAGTATCAGACCGGCGGCACCCTCAACTGGGATTGACGCCACTCGTCCGTTGACGAACAGATCACTTTGCTTTTTGGCTTCATCACTTTGATCTGGCGGCCAGACAGAATTGCTCTGGTTCGAGCATACCTAATCTGGCCGCACCATCCGCTGAGACCGGGCGTTGACGCTCGGCGACTCGGCCACTACAGGTTGCCATTGACGTTCGGACAATTTGTTCCGGACAGCCGCTGGCGACATCGGCTTTCCCCTGAAAACCGATACTCGGGAATGACTGCTTCGGCATGCGTGGAATAGTGATGAAAACCCAAAGGGCCGGTCAGCTATGTTTGCCAGAGCAGGCATTCGATGGCCATCCAACAGAAAGTCGTGATATCCAGATAAATCTATCTTCCTCAGAGGGAGGATAAACAGAAAGGTTTGCCAAGCAAATCAAAGTGGCTGCATCCTCCATCTGGTCACCTTGAAGGCGCCCTCTGGAAGATAAACGGAAACTGCTCAATCACTTGAGATTGTAGAACGACCGCTATTTAGAATATCGCTTCAAAATAGAAACAGCAGGTTACAGCAATCCAAGTGGGCCAATAGCAGAGCTTTTCTTCAGCCTCGCCAGAGCGCGAGAAGGACGTTATGCGATTCCATGCGCAATCGGTTTCTGCTTCGGCCGACGGAGACTACTTTCAACTCTGGTTTGGTCCCGAAGAGTCGGAGGAAGAAGAGGCCGATCCATACGAGGTGAAAGGCCCCTACTTGATAGTTCAGCAGCAGTTTGAGATGGCTAATCGTGGACGGTGCTACGTCGAGACGCATGATGAAGGCTACATTGGCCACTTTCCGCTACGATTGGCTAAATTCAGCCACACGCTCCTCGCATTCCAGATGGCAAGGCAGACCAACAATCACGTCGAAGTTTCATTCGAGCTGAATGCTTCGGAGTTTGAACGGGTGCGACGCGTAGCGGACATAGTCTTTGGTCTAAGGGAACCTGGGCCGGTTGACGATGACGACGTGGTCTAAATTTACGCGCAACCGGACCGCCCGAGAACGTTGTTTTTGATTCCCGCCGCAGGTCTTCCGCAATCTGACGGGATGTGACCGGTTCTCTCAATTTACCGGCCATTCGCTGACATTTGACGGCGGGCGGGCGTTCGGCCGATAGCACCTTCTGACGACATTACCGAAAGCTGTCGTTGAAAGCGAATTGGACGGAGGTGTCGAATGTCGGCAATGGCCGGGGGACGGGCGCAACGTGCGGAGCAGCGCCTCGGTTAGCTGCCAACGCCCGTCAGGTGCCGCGACCGGCTGGATCGGGCACTTCGCCTTCGACCGACTGAGAGCAAAGCTGACGCTCATGAATGGCGGGTGGCTGGAAGGGTTGGTAACGGCAAAGGCCGAACTCGCCCCTCGTGGAGGAGTCACACGACGTTACCGTCTTATGACATTGATTCGTTCAACTCGTAGCTGGTGCTACGTCCGCCGGCCGCGGATTTGCGCAAGGCGCCGTATGCCAGCAGTTCGTTGATGTCTCGCAAGGCGGTATCCGGCGAGCACTTGGCAATGGCTGCCCACTTGCCGGTCGTGAGCTTGCCTTCGAATCCGTCAAGCAAGCGGTTGAGCAGCTTCACCTGACGTTCGTTCATCGGCTTACCTGCGAAGCGATGCCAGAACTGCGCCTTGGCCAGGACCGCATCGAGGGTATGCTGGGCATGATCGACGGCGCGATGGAGGGTATCGAGGAACCAGGCGAGCCATTCCGTTACCTCGAGCGTGCCCTTTTGGGTACGTTCCAGGGTGTCGTAGTAGGCTTTGCGCTCGCGCTGGATCTGCGCCGAAAGGCTGTAAAAGCGTTGCGGGCTGCCGTCGGCGCGTGCCAGCAGGAGGTCGCTGACGGCACGGGCGATGCGGCCGTTGCCGTCGTCGAACGGGTGCAGGGTGACAAACCACAAATGGGAGAGTCCCGCCTTGATGAGCGACGGTTCCCCCGACGCCGCATTGACCCATTCGAAAAATCGACTCGTCTCGGCCTCGATGCGCGCAGCCGACGGCGCCTCGAAATGCACTTGCCGGCGACCAATGGGGCCGGATACTACCTGCATCGGGCCATCGGCATCGTCACGCCAGCCGCCGACCTTGATCTTGGATAGGCCGGAGTAGCCGGTGGGGAAAAGTGCGGCATGCCAGCCGAACAACCGCTCCTGCGTGACCGCCGCATCACGATTTGCCGTGGCGTCAAGGACCATCTCGACGACGCCGTCGACATTCCGATCCACCGGTGCCAGGGCACCGATGTCCACTCCCAAGCGGCGGGCGATGGACGAGCGGACGGATTCGACGTTGAGTTGTTCACCCTCGATCTCGCTGGTCTTGACGACGTCCTCGGTGAGTGCCGAGAGGCTCGCCTGGTCGCGCGAGGTCACGCCGACACCGGCCAGACGCCCCATTAGAACGCCTTGAGCGCGGCTGACCTCAGCCAGCGGGCCGGCAAGCACAGCCAAGTCGTAACGCCAATTGGGCCAGTCGGCAGCCTGCCAGATGTAAGTGTATTCGCCGCTATTCATGCGGAGATTCTGGGTCGTATCGCCCCCCTCCGCAAGTATTCGCCGCACTTAACGCGGAGATAGCCCGCCTTATACGCCGCACCACAGGCCAGCTGGTAACGGATGCGTGTTCGAGTCTGGGTTTGGAATCGAGCCGGCATCGGCACGTAGTATGATCGAACCGCTTCGCCAGCGACCGCTCTATGAGAAACACTGCCTCACCATCTGCCGATTATTACGTGGCAACCCTCGCTTTTCGCTCCAGCCTATAGGCCTGCTGCGCGGAGCCGAAGTATCTTGCTAATCAAGATCCGGCAAGGCTCCGCTATCCCGCGACTTGCTGGCACGTCGTAGCAACAGCTCCTCGAACCGCGCCACCGGCACCGGCGGACCGAACAGATACCCCTGGAACATCGCACAGCCGTGCAGCGTCAGGAATTCAAAGTGCTGGCGAGTTTCCACCCCTTCCGCCACCGTCGCCAGCTCCAGCCCTTCCGCCAGAGCCAATATGGCCCGGACGATGGCTTGACTGTTCCGGTCGCTGTGGACCGAGCGCACGAAGGACTGATCGACCTTCAGCACATCGAGGGGAAACTGGCGGAGATAGGCCAGCGAGGAATAGCCGGTGCCGAAATCGTCCATGGCGAGGGAAACGCCCAAGCCCTTGAGCTCGGTCAGCCGGGCCACCGCCTGTTGCGCCCCGATCATCGAAATGGACTCGGTGATTTCCAGTTCGATCGCCGCCGGGTCCACCCCGGTGCTGTCGAGGATCCGGGCGACCCGATCCACCGCATCGGCACGGCGTAGCTGGATGGCCGACATGTTGACGGCGATCTTCAGCGCGGGTGGATAGTGTTCCGCCCACCACCGCGTCTGCAAACAAGCCGTTTCCAGCACCCAGTCCCCGAGCGGCCCGATCAGGCCGATTTCCTCGGCGAGGGGAATGAAGCGGTTCGGCGGAACCCGCCCGAACACCGGGCTGTCCCAGCGGATCAGCGCCTCGGCGCCGATGATGTCGCCGGTAGCGTTCACCTTGGGCTGATAGTACAGAACGAACTCGCGGTGTTCCAAAGCCCGCCGCAGTTCATGCTCCAGCTTCACCGTCTCCAGGGCATTGGCGTTGAATTCGGGAGAATAAAACTGAAAGTTCCCCTTGCCCTCGGCCTTGGCACGAAACATCGCGGCGTCGGCGTTCTTCAGCAGGTTTTCCATGTCCTGCGCGTCGTTGGGATAGAGCGCGATGCCGATGCTGGCGGACACGCCGATGACGTGGCCCTCCACCACGAAGGACTGATCCAGCGCCGCCAGCAGCTTTTCCGCCACGGCGCACAGCGAGGCGGTCACCTCACGGCTCTTGGGAAGATCGGGGATGCTGATGACGAATTCGTCGCCTCCCAACCGAACCACCATGTCGGTCTCGCGAACCTGGGCGGTCAGGGTTCGGGCGACCTGGACCAGCAATTCGTCGCCTGCGCTGTGGCCCAGGGAGTCGTTGACGTTCTTGAAGCGGTCCAGGTCGATGAACATCACCGCCACATGCACGTCGTCGCGCCGCGCCCTGGCCAGCTGGCGCGCCAGTATGTCCCGCAGCACCAGACGGTTGGCCAAGCCGGTGAGTGCATCGTAATGGGCCTGGCGATAGAGCTTTTCCTCCCAGGCCGCATTGGACAGGGCGACGGCGATCCGGTCGCGAAAGCTGAGGGCCCCATTCTTCACGTCGGCGCTGCAACGTTCTTCCTGCCGGTAGCCCAGCCCCATCACCGCCGCCAGTTGCCGATTGAGGAGAATCGGCAGAATCAGCACCTTGCGGCACTCGGATCGGGCGAGAACGGCCAGATAATCCGGCGGCCCGCCGCCGATCTCCAACAGCTCCGTTGCCACCAGTTCGCCGATCTGCCTGGCGGACAGTTCGGCCGAATGCGGGAGCCGCTCGGCGATTTCGCCGTTCCGGCTCATGCGCATGTCCTGAAACCTCCGTGATTCGGGATCGAACCGCGCAAAACAGATGACGTCGCACTGCAGTACCCCCGGCAACCTGTCGAGAACCGTCTCGATGACCTGCTCGGCATTGAATGAGGAGAGGATCGTGCGGTCGATTTCGGCCATGGCCGAGGTCGCCACCAACTGGTCGCGAATTTTCTTGGCCATGCGGTTGAAGGATTCCGCCAAGACCTGGAATTCGTCATGGGAGGTTATCTGCACCGGGTGGTCGAAGTCCCCTTCGGCGATCTTTCCGGTCGCCGCGGTCAGCTGTTCGATCGGGTTGAGATGACGGCGGATCAGGCGGTTGCTCAACATGGCGACGCACAGCAACAGCACGACGGTCACCGGAAGGTAAACCAGGGCAAAGCGGCGGGCGATGGAAAACGCGTCGGACTCCGGCTGAATCAGGACGATGGTCCAGGTTTCCGCCGCGAACCGGGCCTTGAGGAAGAGCGGCCAGGAGGCGGCGGCGAGCACCTGCCCGCTGTCGTTCCAGGTGACGTAGCCGAATTGCCGGCCCAGCAGTCCTCCGGTCTGGTGCGGGTCGGGGGGCGGGGCATCTTCGGACGCGAATACCAGCTCCCCCCTGTCGTCGAAGATCCAGACGGCATCCGGCAGCACCGCGTCGGTATTCCACAGGACCTTGGGGTTCAGGCGGGCGACCAGCATCCCCCGCTCCGGGCGGCCTTCCGAGACCGGCAGCAGCAGCAGGACATCCCTCTCGTCCTCCGCCGGATGGCGAATCCGGATCCCCGGCTTGCCTCCCTGGGCATGCGCCATGTCTTCTTCGGTCAGCGGGGGGATATCGGGAATCTCGCCGAGCAGCCGAGTGATGGCATGGGTGGGCCTGATCAGGACCAGGCCGGTGAACTGCTCGCGAACCCAGGCAGAGCCGAGAACCGGGAAGTCTTCCGCATCGCCCTCGATCAGCAACGCCACCGAGCGCAGCGTCTCGGTCATGGTCGCCAGCCGCTCCAGGATGTCGCTGCCGTATCCTTTCACTTCCTGGTGCAGATGCTTGAGAGTTTGTTCGCGAATCTGCTCCCGGGCCTGAAAGTACAGCAGGGTCGACAGTGCGGCCGCCGGAATCAAGGCCGCCAGAACGAAGGAGACGAGGATGCGGCGGGCGACGTTGCTGCGGAAATGGCCGACGCCCATGACCCGGCTCTAGAACTCTGACGCCAGGCCCACGAACGATCCGTCGCGGGCCCGCACGATGTCGTCATGACTCTTCTTGGCGGTAAAGGGTTTTGCAGTCTCGCCGTCCTTGCCCATGCTGTAGAGGTCGAAATCGGTGTTCACCGGGTTGAGGTTCTTGTCCTTCCTCACGTCGCCTTTGATGCCGGGGCCGCCGTCGGCGATGTTGAGGTAGACGTAGGCGTGTCCCCACGGGTCGGTGCGCGGTATCGAAAACAGCACACCCAGGCTCGAGGGGTAATGGAAGGTATCCGTATAGTGCTTGGCGATCTCGCCTTCGATGGTCAGTATCTCGGCGATCGCCTTCTTGTTGTTGGCCCGGTCGATGTAGCCGCGATAGCCGGGAACGGCGATGAGCGCCAGCACACCGACGATGGTCACGGCGAACAACAGTTCGATGAGGGAGAACGCCGGGGAGATGCGCATGACCGCGGGCAAAGGCTGGACTGACGTTCAGTATAGCCAGCCCCTCCGCGGTCGCGACGCCGGTTCACGGCACCGCCCGTGGCGCGCGGCGGCAACCTGGTTTGCAGGGATTCCGTGCGCCGATTCGAGCTCTCGCCCTCACAGCCCGGCCACGGCGATGGACCCTCGAGAATTCCTGCCGGAAACCGGGGGTCCTGTCAGCGGACCACCTTGCCGCAGACTTCCGTCTCGAACTGCTCGCCCTCTTCCCGTGGCCAGTCGACGCCATCGCGATGATCGGTCCAATGACTTCATGCAGCAGCTTTGCGCCGATGAGATAAACGGGCTTTATATCCAGGCCAAGACCAAACCGCCCGGAAACTGAGGCGGGCGCCGCGCGGCTGCCCAAGCCGATCGCCCGGTGTCAGCGCTGACACCGGGGACAGAAGTAAGTCGCCCGCTGGCCAAGGCGTTCCGATTGGATCAGTCCAGCACACGTACTGCAGGCCTGCCCTTCCCGGCCATATACCTTCAATACCTGCTGAAAGTAGCCGGGCTTCCCGGAAGCATTCACGAAATCCCTCAAAGTGGTTCCACCCTGCGCGATAGCCTCCGCGAGGGCCTGCTTGATGCTCTCGGCCAGTCGGTCATAACGGCCTGAAGAGATGCGTCCCGCGGCCCTGCGGGGACGTATGCCGGCTCGGAACAAGGCTTCGTTAGCATAGATATTGCCGACGCCGACCACGACCCGTGAGTCCATGATGAGATGTTTGACGGGAGTTTCCCGATTGCGGGATACGTCATGCAGATAGTCACCGGAGAATCCTTCCTCCAGCGGTTCCAGCCCCAGCTCGGACAGCAGCGCATGCCGGAGCGGATCCTCCTCGGTCCACAGTAGACAACCGAATCGGCGCGGGTCATGAAACCGCAGACAGCCACCGTCCTGCAGCACAATGTCGATGTGGTCGTGCTTGCGGGGCGGGCTTTCCGGCGCCACCATGCGCAGACTGCCGGACATGCCCAGGTGAGCAATCAGACAGCCGCGATCCATCCGGATCAAAAGATACTTGCCGCGCCGGTCGACTGCATCGATCCGGCGGCCGGCGAGCAGCACGTTCAGATCGGCAGGAACCGGCCAGCGCATCCGACCGTCGCGCACGTGGACGGATGCGACGCGGCGGTCGCAGAGGTGGGGCGACAGCCCCCGCCGCGTCGTTTCGACCTCAGGCAGCTCAGGCATATCAATAGGCGTTGCGGGCCCGATGCTCTGACAGATAATCCGGTCGGTGCAGAGGCGTCACCAGCAACAATCCGGCGATGAAACCACCGATATGCGCCCAAAAGGCCACACCGCCCCCGGCTCCCTGCAATGCCGGCAGCCCGCCCGCCAACTGCAGGAAAAACCAATAACCCAACATGGCGATCGCCGGCAACGACACGGTGGTATAGAAGAACCCCAGGAAAATGGCGGTGATGATCTGGGCCCTCGGATATAACCGGACATAGGCCCCCAACACGCCACCGATGGCGCCGGAGGCCCCCACCATGGGCACCAGCGCGCCCGGGTCGGTCACGATCTGGGCCATCGCCGCAGCCAGCCCGCACATCAGATAGAACCCGATGAAGCGAACCGGCCCCATGACGTCTTCCACGTTATCCCCGAACACCCACAGGAACCACATGTTGGCGATGATGTGAAACCAGCCTCCATGGAGGAACTGGTGGGTCAGCAGGGTGAGCACGCTGCCCTGCTCCAGCTGGCAACCCATGTTCTGGCCGACGGGGATGATGGCGCCTTCCGGGGCACGTCCCAGCAATTCGCCGGGAATGAGGGCATATTCGCACAGCGACTTCGCCAGCGGCTCGGCCATCCCCAAGCCCTGAACCAGCAGCCAGGCCGCGACGTTGAGCCCGATCAGGATCAGGGTGGCAATGGGCTGGCGGACGTTTTCATTGACATCGCGGATGGGGAACATGGGCTCTCTCTCCGGAAAGATTTCGACAAAGCCATCAAACGGGACCTTCCCCGTCATCCTGACCGATCTGGCAGTCGTCCAGCTGAGGCAGAGGCACTTCCGGTATGGTCAGGCCATGTTCCTGAAGCGCCCGTTTGAGGGCCTCCAGTTGGACATCCAGTTTCTGGATATGATCGAGCATGTGGTTGATGGCATGTGCCACCGGATCGGGCATATCGGCGCTCATGCCGTAAGCGTCGAACCCGAACTTGCTGGCCAGCGCCTGACGCTGGGCCTCCTGGGCCTTGCGGTCGGGATTGACCACGTGTCCCGGAATTCCGACCACGGTGGCGCCGGCCGGCACGTTCTTGAGCACCACCGAGTTGGAACCGATACGCGCACCGTCACCCACCTGGACCGGTCCCAGCACCTTGGCGCCGGCCCCGATCACGACCCCGTTGCCCAGGGTGGGATGACGCTTGCCCTTCTTCCAACTGGTACCGCCCAGGGTCACACTGTGGTACAGCGTGCAATCGTCGCCGATCACCGCCGTCTCCCCGATCACCACCCCCATGCCGTGGTCGATGAACAAGCGCCGGCCAATCTCGGCGCCGGGGTGGATCTCGATGCCGGTGAACCAACGCACCATAAACGCCACGAAGCGCGCCGGCCAGCGCAAGCCCGCCAGCCACAGCCGGTGCGACAGCAGCCGGTGAGCCAGCACCGCATGCACGCCGGGATAGGTGGTCAATATCTCGAAATAGGATTGGGCGGCGGGATCGCGCTCGAAGATGCAGCCGAACTCTTCCTTCAACAGCTTCAGCATGGTGTCGATGTTCTTCTGATACGGTTCTGAACGGCCGTGAGTATGCCGCGCAGAATGTTGATGTCGGTGGTTTCCAGCTGCGCCCGGTTGAAGATGCGGCGAATGCGCCGGATCAGCGATGGCGACGACTTGCGTTCATGGAGAAATCCGACGTCGAACAAAGTCGCCGTCAGATGCCCGAAGAAGGACTCCATCTCCTCGCCGCTGGCCAATTGCACCTCCTCACCGGCGGCTTCCTCCACGCCCGCCAGGAACGCCAGCCGAAGCTCGTAGGCCACCACCTGAACCGCTGCCGCCACATTGAGGCTCTGGAACCCGGCGTCGCACGGAATGTGCAGCAGATGATGGCAGCACAGCAGTTCCTCGTTGGTGAGTCCGGCATGCTCGCGGCCGAACAGGATGGCGGTTTTCTGTCCCATCGGCGCGGCTGCAGCCCGAACGGCGGTCTCCCGCGGCGTCAATTCCGGCCAGGAGATCGTCCGACGCCTTGCGCTGGCGCCGATGACGCTGTGGCAACCGGCAATCGCCGCTTCCACGCTGGGATAAACCGCTGCCTGCTGCAAAATGTCATCCGCTCCCGAGGCCCGGGCATTGGCTTCGGCGCTCGGAAACACCTTGGGATTGACCAGGGCCAGATCCGCGAGCCCCATGTTCTTCATGGCGCGAGCCGCCGCACCGATGTTACCGGGATGGGTGGTGGCAACCAGAACGATGCGGATGTCGGACAGCAAGAGGCGACCTTAAGCCGGTTCAAAGGGGGTAAAATACTAACAGACTTCTTGGCCTGACCGGCCCCTCCTCCAACCTCGGTGTTTCCATGGATCCAATGCTTACCATCGCGGTCCGCGCTGCGCGCGCGGCCGGCGACCTGATTGCGCGCTACAGCGGCCGCGTCGATACCCTCAAGATCACCCCCAAGGGGCGCAACGACTTCGTCAGCGAGGTCGACAAACAGGCCGAGCGGGAAATCATCGCCATCCTGCAGAAGGCCTATCCGACCCACGGTTTCCTGGGGGAGGAAGGCGGCCGCCAGAGCGGCAGCCAGGGCAAATCGGACTTCATGTGGGTGATCGACCCGCTCGACGGCACCACCAACTTTCTGCACGGGTTCCCGCAGTTCTCCGTATCCATTGCCCTGATGCACAAGGGCAAGATCGAGTGCGGTGTGGTTTACGATCCCAACCGCCAGGAACTGTTCACCGCCAAGCGCGGAGCCGGAGCCACTCTGGACAATCGGCGGATCCGGGTGAGCAAGCAGAAGGGATATAACGGCGCCCTGCTGGGAACAGGCTTTCCCTTCAAGGACCAGCGCCACGTCGACGCCTACCTGGGCATGTTCCGCGATTTCATGAAGGACACCGCCGGCATCCGCCGCCCCGGCTCCGCCGCCCTGGACCTGGCCTACGTCGCCTGCGGCCGCTATGACGGTTTCTGGGAAATCGGCCTGAAACCCTGGGACCTGGCGGCGGGCGTGCTGCTGGTGCAGGAAGCCGGCGGCCTCGTGACCGACCTGGAAGGGAGCGACCAATACATGCTGAGCGGCAACGTGGTCGCCGCCACCTCCAAACTGCATCCCCTGATGATGGACACCATCCACCCCCACCTGACGCCGGGATTGCGGAATCAGCCGGCGATGGCGGCAGCGCCCGGCGCGACCGCCCAAAAGGCCGACACGTCCGAAGACTAGCGGGCCTCGGCTTTGACTCCGATCAGGCAGGCTCCTGCCGCGCCCTGCTTCCGGGACCGTCAAACGCACATCGGCCCCGCACCCGCCCTCGACTGAACGACGAGAACCGGTGCGGGGCCGATGCCTTAGCCCGCTGAAAAACCGTCAGCTCAGAAAGCCAGATTCACACCCGCCACGAAACCTTGGACGGTATCTTTCGGATTATTGCCGTTGCTGGCACTGCGCGCCAGATGACTCTCGTAGCTCTGGTAGCGGTAGCCGGCATAGGCGGTCGCCGCCGACAAGGGCATGTAGACCGGCATGTCCCTCAACAGGTGGCTATAGGTCAGGCCCAGTTCGCCAACGTAGTAGTCCACGTTGTTGACTCTATCCACGTCGCTCACCAGCGAATCGGTACTCGACCGGAAATTGGCACCCAACCAACCATAGGTGAAATTGCCATAAAGCCCGAAGCCGTGGCCGATCGGCGCGGCGCCGCTGAGACCGATGGTCGGGCCAGCGTATGTCACGCGGGTTTTTCCGGGAAATAAGCCGGTGCAGTCGCCTGCAATCCCACCACCGGTTTCCAATAGCTGTGCGCTGCAGCTATCGATACGAAAAGTCTGCTCGATCTCCTTGTACCCCCCCGTCACAGCAAGATACGGCAAGATTTGGTAACCCAAGGAAATATCCCATTCCTGACGGGAACCGGACATGCCGTATTTCAACAGTAAGGCGTCGTATCCGGCACCACCAATCGCCGGCAAATTGACCGAATAAACATGGGACTGTTCGGAAAACCGATAATCCGTTTCAGCCAAATAGCTGCCGGTGAGGAAGAAGCTCTTATATCGGGCCGTCAAGCTGGGAATCGGGGAAACCGCATCACTCGATTTGGCCGTCAACGATTGGACATTGATCCCCTTGTCGATCACATCGAAATTCGGAAATTTCAACGAGCGCCAGGTACTCCAGCCATTGACCCACACCTTGGTCCCGACCGCCAAGGTGAAATCCTTGGTGCCGATACTGGTGGGCGCCGACGCCGGCGCGCTTTCCTTGGCCGAAGTCTCCTCGGCGAAAGGTGCGCTCATTTCCCTTGTCGATGAGGGTGCAGCGGCCGACTGCGGCGCGGTCTGCTTCAGTTTCTTGAGTTCGGTCTGGGCGCTTTGCAGCTGTTCCGCCAGACGCCGATTCTCTTCCTGCAGTTGTTTGACATCCGCCGGGGTTTCCGCCGCGAAAGCGCCGAGAGGCGCTGCGGCCGATACCAGGGCACCGATGATACCCAATGTTCTTGCTTGCATGATGACTCCGTCGCTCGTGAATTATAGGGTTTCGCAATCCCGGGCGGTCCCGATCCATACCAAACACTTAACCCGGCCCGGCGCGCATGGTCGCGGCTATTATGGTTAAGAGTATTTATATATGCAACAAGCCGTTGCTGGTTCGCAACTCGGGAACCGGTCCCCCATCGGCCGCGATGGCGTCTTTCCCGGACACCCTGCCCATCAAACCCGAACCGCCCTGCCCGCCCTCACAAACCGCCGGATGATTTCAGGGAGCGAAGAAACAGGCCCAAACCGCCGACGGTCAGCACCAGGATGGTGATCAGATCGAAGGCGCTCATGGCCCGCAGGTTGAAGCGGAGCGAGGCGATCACGCCGGCGATGAGCGCCACCAGCGCCAGCGCCGCCAGCAGCCAGCCGATCACGCTGCGTCCGTTGTAGAACAGCATGGCGACGCCGATCATGAAGGGAAACATGACCATGCCGCTGGTCACCGCGTAATGAAAGCCGAACAGGCTCATGCCATACAGCGGCAGGTCGAAGCCGAAGCTGGAAGTGACCGAAATCGCGTTCAGCAAGAGATAGAGGCCTCCGCACAACATGGCCAACCCCAGGAAAAACTGACCGATGCCACCATCGGTACCGCCTGCGCCTTTCATCGCTCAACCTCCCCAGTGTTTCGGATATCGTGCCAACCATAGCAGAGCCGCCCGGCCGCCGTCAGCTTTGGCAGCCCAGGTGCGGGGCTGAAGCCCCGCCTGCAGATATGCACAGGAAATCGCGAATTTGAACCGCGTTTCCATGCGGGAAGCGGCCGTGCCTTAGTGCATCAAGCGCCGGTTGAAGCGGCGGATGGCGATGGCCAGGGCAACCGCGGCGTAGCCGGTGGGGACGGCCAGCAGCTTGAGGATGCCCCAGTCCCAAGTGTCTGCCACCAGAGGCCTGACGATCTGAACCACCGGTTGCAGCGGCAGCCAGGAGGTGATCAACCGCACCGGTTCGGGCAGGGCTTCCAGGGGGAAGAACACGCCGCTCAGCAGCACCAGCGGGGTGATCCCCAGCGAGATGTAGTAGACGAAGAAATCGTAGCTGCGGGCGAAGGACATGAACACCAGGGCCATGGAACCGAAACACAGCCCCGCGAGGAACACCACCGGCACCACCGCCAGGGACAGCCAGCCGTGGCTCAGGCCGAAACACCAGGCCACCAGCAGGATCAGGCCGGCACTGATCACGCTCTTGGTACCCATCCACAACACCTCGCCGATGACCACGTCGGCCACCGACAGGGGTGCGGCCAGCATGGCGTCCCAGGTCTTCAGCACCTCCATGCGGGTGTAGGCCAGATACAGGCCCTCGAAAGTCGCCGAATTCATGGCACTGGTGGAGAGGATGCCGGCGGTGAGGAAACCGATGTAGGACACGCCCTGCACCTGGCCGATGAAACTGCCCAGACCGTAACCGAGCGCCATCAGATAGAACACCGGTTCGGCAAAGCCGCCCAGCAACGCGGTCTTGGCCGACTTGCGCCACACCAGGGCATTGCGCCGCCACACCGCCAGCCAGCGCCACAGCCGGTCAACCATCCCGCAACTCCCGCCCGGTCAGTTTGAGGAACACATCCTCCAGATTGGCGGGACGGTAGGAATACCGCAGCCCCGACCAAGCGTCCAAGGACTTCACCATGGCCTCCAGATCGGCGCCGTAGTAATACCAGGTATCGGCCAGCCGCTCGCAACGGATCGGCCCGGTCAAAGGATGCGCCGCCCGCCAGGCGTTGACCGCCTCGCCGTGCACTTCCAGCACGTGCGGCTCGATGTGGTCGCGCACCAGGCTCTGCGGAGTCTGGTCGGCGAGAATGCGGCCGTGATCCATCAGGATGATGCGGCCGCACAGCCGCTCCGCCTCGTCCATGTAATGGGTGGTGAGGATGAGGGTCAGCCCTTCCTGCTGCAGCTGCCGCAGCAGATGCCAGATGTTCTGGCGGATTTGTGGATCGAGGCCGGTGGTGGGTTCGTCGAGGATCAGCAGTTCCGGCCGGTTGATGAGGGCGCGGGCGATGGACAGCCGCCGTTTCATGCCGCCCGACAGCTGGTTGATGCGAAAACCCGCCTTGTCTTCCAGCGCCGCCAGCTTCAGCAGTTCGGGGATGCGATCCTCGATGGCGCGCCGCCCCAGCCCGAAATAGCGGCCATAGACCCGGAGGTTCTCCACCACGGTGAAATCCGGATCGAGGTTGTCCGCCTGCGGCACGACGCCGATCCGTGCCCGCATAGCGCGGGCCTCGGCCGGAATGCGCCGGCCCAGCACGGTCAGCTCGCCGCTGCTGCTGGGGGTGCTGCCCACCAGCATGCGCAGGGTGGTGGTCTTGCCGGCACCGTTGGGGCCCAGCATGCCGCAGAATTCACCCCGGCGGATGCTGAAGGAAATGTCGTCCACCACCCGCTGGCTGCCATAACTCTTGCGCAGCCGGACGGCCGAGACGATGGTCGGTGATGGCGTGGACACGCGGCCTGCAGGGTGTGGATAGCGATCGGGAGGCGCTATTTTACACGGCGGCCGCGGCGATGGGTGGCCCCGGCCCAAGGTCCGGAGAAACCGGGAGCCTCAGATCCCGCCGCAGTCCCCGGCCCGGGACACGGTCTTGCAAAGATCAACGGAAATAGAAGTGCGCGGAGTCACCCAACCAGTTCGAAGGCAATTCCAACACCCACAGCGGCTGTTTCAGCGAGACCTTCTCGCCGCCGGACAATCTGCACATCAGCCTGGACGACATCCGCGACACGCCCATACAACACCGTCGTCTGCCCCACTGCCGATCCCAACTCCTGCCCGGCCACCGCCACCATGTAACGCCCAACTTCCGGCGGGTTCAGCGGCCGGGAATACCCATACACCCGCGCCCGCCAGTTCGCCGGCTCTGGGATACACGGCGTTCAGCCTGGGCGGCGGCTTCAGCGCCTTCGCCAAGGTCAACAACCTGTTCGACCGCCAGTATTTCAGCGCCGGCCGGCTCGGCATCAACCCGTTCTCGCCCTCCGTCGAAGGCGACATCGGCCCCAGCGGCTGGAACTACGACTCCGACGACCGGATGCGCACCACCCTGGTGGCGCAAGGAGCGCCCAGGGCGTATTGGGTGGGGATCGAGTACCGGTTCGACTGACGTCCGGCCCAAGCCCCACCAGAGGACGGTCCGAAACGCCCGCCGAAACGGCCGCACAAAAAAATGCCGCCCCGAAGGGCGGCATCGTCGTGAGAGGCCAGTCGTCCCGGCGATGCCGATCAGGCACCGCCGGCGGCGCTGATGGTATCAGCGCCTGGACGGCCCCTTGACGGCCTGCTTCCAGGTGTCCTTCCAGGGCGTATTGCGGAAGCTGATCTTCTGCGAGTGACAGTCGGAACAGCTGACGAATTGACCGGCCTTGATCTTGACCGTCTTTTTCTTGTCCTCGATGGTCATGTCCTTGAACTCCCGATCCACCGGCGCCTTGGCCAGCCGGTTGGCAGTCTTGCGGTCAGCACCGTGGCAGGCCGCACACTGGTCTTCCCCGTTCTCGCCGGCGATCTTGGCCGATGCCGCATGCCAGCCGCCGTTGACCGAATATTCCTCGGTCTTGTCGTACCAGTTGGGATCGTTCACCGGATGCAATCCGTGGGGGCCTGCCAGGTAGGCAACCGGGGCATCGGCCCTCACCCGCAGGCCGGTGCGATCGCCGTATGCCACCGGGGTAGTGTAGGCCAGTTCGCCGTCGGCAAAGCTGGCGCGGCCCTTGGCGTCCTTGGAGTGGCACACATCGCATTCCATGATGGTGCCGTCGTAACCCTGCAGTTGCTTGGCGGTCACGTTGTCGTTGGAATTGGCGTCGGCGATCGGCCAGGTGGAATGGGAGCCGCCGTGGCAGGCGCCGCAGGCGACCTTTCCGTGGGTGTCGATACTCTTGCGGAACAGCGGCCCCACCGTATAGCCGGTCAGCGTCGGCTCCGCCGCGGTCGCGCCGAGCACCGGCTTGATGTGGCCACCGCCGCCCCCCGTACTGCCGTCCTGGATGCAGTCCGGAGTCCCGAAACACACATTGCGGGGCTTGGTGGTTCCGTCGGTCGCCAGCAACACGCTCTGTTCGGTGTAGGGCATGACCGCGAAGCGCTTGTCTTCGGTAGTGGCGATGGGCAGGGTGGATGCGGACTTGTCGGCCGGATCGTAGGCCTGCCGCAGAATCGCCTTGCTGCCGTCGCCGCCGTGGCAGGAGCCGCAATCCGGCTCATCGAAGATGGCTTCGCGGAACGGATCGACCGACACGCGGCGGTGGCTCTCCGGCCGCGCGTAGAGACTGCCCGAAGCCGCCATGTCGCCGTGGCAGTTGTCGCACTCCAATCCGGCGGTGTAGTGGACATCACGGTAGACTTTCTCGGTCTGGCCGGCATGGCACTGGGTGCATTCCGCCAGGGTGACGGCATCGCCCGCGGGGAACAGCAGCTCGCCGTTGGGATCGGGCGGGAACCGGTCGGGATCGAAGTTGTTCTTGGTGCCGTCGTAACTGCTGCCACTGCCGCCGGGAGCCACGGCGACCTCGTCGTCTCGCCCTTCCGGGTCCCAGCCGCGGCCGCCGACCAGCTTGTGATGGCCGCGGGCATCGCGGATCAACTCGCCCTTCTTGTGCAGCACGCCGTCGAGGGTGATGTCCTCCTTGTAGACCTGCATGCGGCCGTGGAAGGCGTGCTCGGCGCGGGAATAGTCGCTCTTGGACGAACTGGAGGTACCACGCAGGCCGGCATCCTCCAGGGTATTGACGCCGTGGTGGCCGACGCAGCCGATCGCATTGGCGCGGGCGGACTTCGCCTTATCCTCGAAGATGTCGGTGTACTGGGTCTGGATGTTCTTGCCGGTACCGTACAACACCATGTAGTCGTGCAACAGGCCGACGTTTTTCAAGGCCGCCTTCTCCCGGGCCTGCCAGGTGTCGTTTTCCGCATCGAAGAACTTGAGCTTGATCTGCAGCTTGCCGTCTACCCAGCGCGCGGCAGTGACGCGGTCGCCGCGGATCAGGGTCGATTCCTTGCCCGCAGGCGGCGTGCCTTCCGGTGTGATGGGCTGGTAAGCCGCTTCCGTATCGATGTCGGTCCGCAGGTATTCGCTGCCGTCGAAATCATTGACCATCGTCAGCTTGTTATCGGCATTGCGCTTGAGCTCGAAACGGTTGTGCAATGCGCCTGGCCAAACTTCGTTGTCTTCGTAGCCGGTCTTGCCCTTGTCCGGCCGGTGGGTTCCGAAACCGCGGCTTTCCAGGGTGTCGTCCAGGGTGACCGGGGTGCGCCAGACCTCGCCGTCGGCTGCGATCTCGCCCTTGGCATGGCATTCGCGGCACTTCATTTCCGAGGAACTGGTGACGACGGCATCGGCCGCGGCGACGGTCTGCCCATCCTTCCTGGCTTCTACGCGCATCAAGGGAAACGGATTGATGCGACCCTTGTCGTCCACGTCGGTGATGGGAATCATCGGCGCGGCAAAATAGCCCAGCGGGTTGTAGGCCTTGATCTCCTGAGGATCATTGTTCACATAGGGCGCGGCGATGCCAGGCATGGCGCGCAGTGCCGCGCCACTGTCCAGCTTGTGCCGCAGGCCCTGGTCGGGTTTGGTCAGTTCTGCCCCCTTCACCTTGAAGGCAAAACTTGCCGCGGACGAGCCATTGTTGTCTGAATTCAGCAGCCGGTCCCAGAAGCCGGACTTCCTGATCGCGGTCTTGGAGTCTTCGACGCGCTTGTCAGCCAGCAAGGTAGTCTGGCCCTTTGGCGCGGTGCCGTCGTGGGCCGCAGTGTTTGCAAGATCAAAGTTCGCACCGGCGCTGCTGTCGTCGAACCAGTTCTGGCTGGTGGAATTGATGGAATCCGCCCCCACCGGATCGGTGGGGTTCGAGGCCGCCGAATAGAGCACGCTCAGATCGCCCAACACCTGGGCCACGGGCTTCTTGGGATCCTTGCGATAAACCTGGGCATTCAGGCCCTGGGTCGCGATGTAGGAACTGTAGGGCAGACCGATCTGGCTCACCCCCACTTCGCTCTTCTCGTTGAAGGGCAGCACCACGTAATCGCCGCCCATGCCGCTGGCGGTCCCAGGGCGGGGCTGCTCGGTCACCTTGTTCGGCAAGCCGGGTGCCGTCGCCGGAGCCACCGCGATGACCAGCGTGCGGGTGCACTGGTTGCCGCTGGCGTCGACGGCGGTAAAGGTCGCCGCATAGCGTCCCGGATTGGGATAGGTGAGCGCCTGGGCCGCAAAGGCACCCTTACCGCTGGCGGCCATGTCGTGCAATTCGTGGTGATGAAGGCCGTCGCCCGCATCCCACTCTCCGGTCGCCTTGGCTTTGCCCTTACCCTTGACCGACGCATTGACGGAGACGGTTTCGCCTGCCTGGACGCCGAGGGCGCTGGCGCTGACGGTGCAGGTCAACGCGGTCCGGCAGGTCTTGGCGGCACCGCCGACGTTGCTCACCACAAAGGCGTCACCAGCTTCTGCCCGGATTGCGCAGGGCGCGTCGGCGGAAGTGACCGCGTCCGGCAATTTCGCCGTATAGCGTCCCTTGGCATCGGTCTTGACCGAATACAGCAAGGTGTTGGAACTGGCATCGTAAAACGTCACATAGCTGCCGGGCGTTACCCCAATCGTCTTGCCCTTGACGACCACCTGTTTCAACTTCTTGGAAAACGTCGCCGTAGCGCTGACCTTGGGCCCCGCCGCGCCGACCGGTTCGGGCAAGGTGGTCAGCAACAGGGGGAAAAGCAGCAGCAACATCAGGCTACTGCGTGTACTTGGCATTTTTCTTCTTGTGAGCATCGACTTCTCCAGTGCGTGTCGTTTTTTCGGGATAAACACACTGATTAAGCAAGTAACTCGCCACAAAAAACTTCGCTTTTACATCATATGGTTGGGGATCGGGCACGAACAATCCCATATGGGCACTGCGTGAAATGCCGCATTCGTTGCGCGATATCCCGCACAACCTTCGTTGCAGCCCAACGACTGCGGTCCCCAATCACGCAAACTGCCGGGGATGGGCGACGATGCCCCGACCAGCCGCTGACCTCGGCGGCGTCCATCAGCACCAACTGGCTCGAATTCACCACCGACGTCAACGGCGGGATGGATCCGGACGGATCGTCGGTACCCGACTCCGCCCGGGTGTTCGTCAGGGTCAACCGCAGCCCCGCCTCCGGGATGTCCCTCGCCAACGCCATTCGGCTACGGCAGATGGGCCAGGAAGTTCAGCCTGAACTGGAAAGCGGCCTGCCGGGTACGCTCCGAGCGGCGCCAACACCACGCCCTGACGCGCGTTTGAAAGCCCGACCGATCACGGGCACTCGGACCGGGATCGGGGTACCGCCGGACACCCCCAATGCGGTTGAAATAAGGAACCCTCGCTCTCTGGGAGAGGGCAGGGTGAGGGCTGAAGCGCCTGATGTTCCAACGAGGCCGACGCAAGCACGAGGCGCCCAGGCCCTCGCCCCAACCCATCTCCCATAGGGAGAGGGGCTTAATTCAACACCATTGCCGGACACCCCTGGGGATCCGGCGACCCGTGGGTTCCGCCCCCTAAGCCATTTTGGGCTATTGTTGTCGCAAACAATAACGGCACGGCTTGCGGGGACGTCATGGCCACCAGCGGATCCAACCGCGACACCGGAAAGACCGACAATTGGCAGGATCTGGGACGAGCGGCGCGACACGGCCGCCATTTCGCTCAGACCCGCGCGCAGATCCTGCACCGGCGCATCGATGTCATTGCCCGCATCTTGGGATTGGCGATCCCGGCCTGGATCGTGATGGACCAAATCCTGGTTCCGGCCGAGCTGTTCCAGGCCATCGCCTTGGGCCGCATCGCGGCGGGCGTCGGCTTGATCTGGCTGGCCCTCCCCTCCAACCACCCTTATTCGCTGGGTTACGCGCAGGCCCGGCTGATCGCCCTGATCCTGGTGCTGACCGTGGTACAGCAGTTCTGGAACGGGCTGATCGTCCATCACGGTTATGGCGGAGCCGTGGCCGGATACCATTTCTTCCCCTTCATGATCGTCGGCATGCTGGCGATCTTCCCCCTCACCCTTGCCGAAATCGGCGCGTATAGCGGCGGCTTGCTGGCGATACAGGCGGCAGCCCAGAACCGGCTGGGAATCGGCGCGGGCGTGGAAGCCTTCAACACCCTCTGGCTGATGGCGGTCCTGGCTCTGATCGCAGGCTTCGCCGCCGTCAACCAGCTGGGCATGCTGCTGGCCATGTATCGCCAGGCCACCCGCGACCCCCTGACCGGATTGTCCAATCGGCGCCAGAGCCTGGAGCAGCTGGCGGGCGATCTGGAGCTGTGCCGGCAGGAGGGACATCCGCTGACGGTGCTGATGTTCGACCTGGACCATTTCAAGAAACTGAACGACACCCACGGCCACGCCGCGGGTGACGTGGTCCTGAAGACCTTCGCCGACATCCTGCGGCAACGGGCGCGCAGCGGCCTGGATTTGATCGGCCGCCACGGCGGGGAGGAATTCCTGATGGTGCTGCCGGGCCTGGATTCTGCGGCCGCGATGGCGCTGGCCGAGGTGATCCGCGCCGACTGCCGGGCGGCCAAGGTGATGACGCCGGAAGGCGAGCGCCTGGCGGTGACCGCCAGCATCGGCATCGCCCAGGCACAGCCGGAAGACGCGCTGGACGGCTTGCTGCAACGGGCCGACGACGCGCTTTATCAATCCAAACGGGAAGGCCGCGACCGGGCCACCGTCGCACCCGTCGGGGAAGCGCCTGCGGCCTGATCCGCACGGCAATCACGCAGCTTCGCAACCGGCTATTCCTTCACGCTGCCGAGCACCAGTCCCTCGACATAGTAACGCTGCAGAGCCAGGAACAGGACCAGTACCGGCAGCAGGGTCAATACCGAGCCGGCCATCATCAGCTCGGTGTCCAGGGCATGTTCGCCCAACAGGTTGGCCAGAGCCACCGGCAGGGTGTGACGGTCGCTGTCGGCCAGCACGATGAGCGGCCACATGAAATCGCTCCACGCCCCCAGGAAGGTGAAGATGGCCAGGGTCACCAGGATCGGGCTCAGCAGCGGCAACACCAGCGACCCGAAGATGCGCAATTCGCCGGCACCGTCGATGCGCGCCGCCTCCAGCAGGCTGTCGGGGATGGACAAGGCGTACTGGCGCACCAGAAAGATGCCGAAGATGCCCACCATGCCCGGAACGATCACCCCGCCGTAGCCGTTGATCAAGCCCAGCTGCTTGAGCAGCAGAAACAACGGCAGCATCGCCACCTGGCCGGGAATCGCCATGGCCGCCAGCAAGCCGCGGAACAGCGGCTCGCGGCCGGCGAACCGCAGTTTGGCGAAGGCATATCCCGCCAACGTGTTGAACACCAGGGACAGGACCGTCACCGCGCCGGCCAGCAAGGTGCTGTTGCCCAGGTAGCGGGCCAGTTCCAGCTGGGTGAACAGGGTCCGGTAATGTTCCAGGGTGACCCGCTCCGGCAGCAGGGGAGGCGGCAGATGCAGCGCCGCGTTGGCGGGCATCAGCGAGACCGACACCATCCACAGCAGGGGAAACAGGGCCGCACCGGCCAGGACCGCCAGCGCCCCGTTCACCGCTACCTGCGACCAGCGGATCATGGCTGCCTCAGCCGCAGCTGCAGCCAACTGGCGGCGGCGATCAGGGCGAACAGCACGAAGGCGATGGCCGAGGCATAGCCCACGTTCCACCAGCGGAAGCCCTCGCGGAACATCAGCAGCCCCAGGCTCAGGGTACTGTTGGCGGGACCTCCCTGGGTCATGACATAGGGCTCGGCGAACAGCTGGAAATGGCCGATCATGGTGATGACCGTGACGAACACGAAAGTCGGCGCCAACGCCGGCAGGGTCACGTGCAGGAATTGCCGGCGAGCGCCTGCGCCGTCGATCGCCGCAGCCTCGTAGAGCCGCCGCGGGACGGCCTGCAGTCCGGCGACGAACACGATCATGTTGAAGCCGAAGTTCTTCCACACCGCCATCAGGATGATGGAAGGCATCGCCCAGCGCGGATCGCCCAGCCAATCGACCGGCCCGATGCCGGCCAGGGCCAGCATGTGGTTGAACACGCCGAAACGGGGATGGTAGAGGTAGCGCCAGACCACGGCGACCGCCACCAGGGTGGTGACCACCGGGACGAACAACGCGCTGCGGAACAGCCCGCGCCAGCGCGCCAGCCGGTGATTCACCAGCAACGCCGCCGCCAGCGAGGCCGCCACCGACAACGGGCCGCCGACCAGGACGAAATAGCAGGTGTTGGCGAGGGCCGTCCAGAACTGGGAGTCGGCCAACAGGCGCCGGTAGTTGTCCAGCCCGATCCAGCGCAGGGTGGAAGGATCGCCCAGGGCGTAGATGTCGAAATCGGTGAAACTCAGCAGCAAGGCCGCCGTCACCGGGAGCAAGAAGAATACCGTCAGCAGCAGCAGCGCCGGGGCGATGAACCACAACCCCGGCTGCCCCAGCCTCATCGCCGGGCTAGCGCCGTACGATCAGCTCAAGCTCACGGGTTGACGATCATCGGCGCGTATTCTTCGCGGCGGGACGGCGCCCCCCGGTCCTTGGCGGCTTCGCGAAGCGCCGCCTTGGATTCGCTCAGCTCGGCATCCTTCTCCTTGAGGGTCGACAACAGGCGTTCGTTGTCGGATTTCATTTTTTCCAGTTCCTCCATGCGGCTGTTGCGGGTCTTGTCCATCATGGAGAACCGCTTGGTTTCCTGTTCCAGCTTGTCCTTCTCCTTCTTCAGCCGATCCAGTTCCTCCTGCTGGGCCTGGCGCATCTGATCGACCTGCTGGTAGCGTTTCAACTCCGTCTCCAGCTGCTGTTTTTCCTGGCCGACCCGCGCCAATTCCGCCAGGCTGGCGGTGCGGTCTTCCGAACTCTTGTCGCGATCGCGCAAGGCCTTCTCCAGTTCCTCCTTCTCCCGCTGGATGGCCATGAGCCGGGTCTCATAATCCTTCTGGGCGGTACGATCGACATCGATGGTCTGGATCTTCCGCTCCAATTGCTCCTTCTCCTGCTGTATCTTGCGCAACTCCTCCACCCGGGCCACGTTGGTCTCCCGCTCCGCCCGCATCTTGTTGAGCTCGTTCATCAGCCGCTCGTTCTCCTGCTGGATGCGATCCATGTCCGCGGATTTGCGGCCGTCCTCCGCATCGGCGGGCTTCTCGCAGCCGGCAAAGCAGAAATCGCTGCTCAGGGAGGAATTTTCCCAAGGGGTCTGGCGGCCGCCGGTTTCCTGGCTGACGCCGATGCGCACCCGCTTGAACATTTCCTCGACCCCCAAACCGGGAGTATCGAGATTCTTCAGCAGGTACTTGGTATAAACCCCATTGCGGCCGGAACCGTCTTCGGCCACGTTGTTGGGGGCGGTGGCGAAGGCGATGATGGAACCGGTGGGGCCGCTCATGCCCTGCAAACCGCGGGAACCGCCGCGGAGCCCGCGGAACGGATTGTTGCGGCAGGCATCGAGGATGACGATGTTGAGCTTGCTGCCGGAGTCTTCCATGGTATCCAGCACATAGCCGACATCCAGCGCCTTGTATTTCAGATCCGTTTCGGAGCGGATGTCCTGTTTGACCGGGATCAGGTAGTTGGCGCCGCTGGCCTGGACCCCGTGGCCGGCATAGTAGAACAGCGCCACCTCGCTGGACTTCAGGCCATCGCCGAAGCGGCGGACCGCGTCCTCCATGGCGCGCAGGTCGGCATCCTGGGCATGGATGACCTCGAATCCCACCTTCTTCAGGGCGGCTGCCATGTCCTTGGCGTCGTTCGCGGCATTTTTCAGCGCCTGCTCACCGTAGGACTGGTTGCCGATGACCAGGGCGATCTTGCTGGCCGCCCGCGCCGTCGAACCGGCCCAGAACACCAATGCCAGAATGCCCGCAACCCGCACCAGCATCCGTGCCACGCCCGAGCGCGAGTTCGTTGCAGATACGATATCGTTGCGATGAGAAGTCATACGAGCTGCCCCAACCATCTAAGACGAAAAAACAAAACCCCATGGAGACCGTGCAAGAATAGCCCAATCGCCGGACCGGTCATTGTACTCGTCGCGCCGCGACCGCGGTTGACCGGCATGACTCCGCATCCCTCTCCTTCGATCCCCCCGCTCCTAACGTTCCGTTAGACCCGTCCCAACGAAAAACGCGCCCGGCGGCAAGCCGGACGCGCTCCGTCAGTCCCTTTTCGTCCGGCTTATTCGATGGTGACCGAACCGGCGGTCGCCACCGATTTCTCGCCGATGGACAGGTTCAGGTTCTCGGTATTGAACGAACCGTTCAGCACCGTGCTGTCCTTCACTTCCGCGCCGCCCCGGATGTTGACCGAACCGGTGCTGGCCAAGGACTCTTCGCCGATGGACAGGTTCAGGTTCTGGCCGTTGATGCTGGTGTTGGCGATGGTGGAATCCTTGATTTCCGTGCCTTCCGCCATGACGCCCAGGGAAGCGGCGGTGAATGCGACAAATACCAGGCCTTTGAATACGTTCTTCATGGTCTTGACTCCCGAAATGATCGTGTGGGTTTTTGGGTTGCCGGCGTCCTTGTCTGGCGCCGTCGTCCACCTCTTCGGGATAGGCCCCTCCCCCGCCTCCGGACGCGGCACCATCGCGCCACCCTTCGGCTTGTATTGGGAAGTCCGGCAGGCGCTAAAGGCGCTGCAGCCAGCCGGCGTCGATGCGGCAATCGCCGAATTCCGGATGGTCCAGCACACTCTGGCGGAAATCCCGCAGCATCGGGCTTTGCAGGGACAGCCGGCCGACCTTGCCGCCGTCGAACTGAAACTCCAGGGCGCCGCCCTTGGCCAGCGGGCTTTCCGGCGCGGTGGCGAACAGCATGATGGCGACGTTGTTGACCGGGCGACCCTGCTCGAACGCCGGCCGCGCACAACTGAAATCGGTCGGCTTCAGGGCCACAAAGGCTTGGGCCAATTGCTGGGCGGTGACCGCGGCCCCTTCCCCGGGCAGCGCAGCGACCCCGAGCGACTGCTCCAGTCCGAAATTGCCCAGATGGTTCTGCAGCAGCACCGAGCCCCGGACCTGGGCAGTCGCAATCAGCGGATAGAGCTGCCGCTCCATCTCTCCCACGTTGGTGTTGCGCAAGGCAGCCGCGAGTTGCCGCTCGACCGACTGGATCGCACCGAAGTAAGCTTCTTTCTCCTGAACCTGCTGCAGGGTGTTGGCCCAGTCCTGCTCACCGTTCACCGAGAGCCCCTGGCGTTTCATGGCTTCGTAATCGGCCCCGGCGAGACAGCCGCCGAAATTGCGGCCGCGATATTGCTGCAGCTGGCTGGCCCGAAGGCTCTCCGCCAGCGCGCGCTGGCCGGTGGTGTTGTAGTTCTTCCAGTCGGGCGACTTGTCCAGAAAATAGTACAGCAGGGCATTGCGATCGAAGACGTTGAAACCGAGGTCCTTGAGCAGCACCTTGAGCTTGCGGCACTGCTGTTCCACCTCGCGATAGCTGGCCCAGTCCGGTTGCAGATTGGGCCTTGCGCCCTCTTCGGCCTGCTGGATCAGCCGTTCCAGTTCGATGCTGCCGCTGCCGCCTTGCATGGGCGCATGCAGCAGTTCGTCCAGAGACAGGTCGCGGGCATCGGGCAGGCCGTTGGCAGCGGCGCGCAGCAGCAGGGAGGGCTTGAGGTCGACATAGACCTTCAGCTCGCCCAGTGTCTCGGGATCGGCCGGCAGCGGATTGAGCCTGCCCTCGGCCACCTGGTAGACCGGAAAATGAATCTGGGCCAACGCACCGCCACTGCCCGTCAGCGTCACCACCGGCGGCAGGGTGCGGCTCTCCTGGTGGTGGCGGCCGGAATCGGCGGTGGGCGCGGGCGCGCTCTGACTCTGGTTCAGCATCCAGCCGGAGGCCACCTTGCCCACCAGGGCGACCCCGGTACCGACCCCGCTGAAGGCCAGCACATTGCTGGCGGCGTTGACCTCGCTGCCGATCCGGCCGACGTCCAACCCGCCGCTGTCGCTGCGCAGAAAGCTGTAGTCCACCTGCAGGGCCTTACCGGCCTCCAGCCGCATCCAAGGGGTCAAATAGGCTCTCTTGGCCTCCAGGTTGAAACCGCAGTGCCCGGACTGGGTCTCGAACACCAGGCCCGGCACTTCACGGGCGTAATTCAAGGCTTCCTGGTGCACCTGAAACATCAAGGCGGTCTTGGCCGAGCCCTTGGCATAGCTGGAACCGAATTCCCGACAATCGCCGCGGCGGCTGTCGCCCTCCTTGAACACCGGCTCGGAGACCAGCTGCAGGTAATACTCGTCGCCGTCCACCGTAGCGGCTCCGGGCAGGGCCGCGATCGGTACCGTGCTGTGGGTGGGCGCGCCGACGCTGAGTTGGCGGGTGGTGGCGCAACCGCTCAGCAGCAGGCTCGCCAGCAGGATGACAGTGAGGGCGGGGGTGTGGGTCATGGCGGGATCCGGCAGGCGGTGTTGCGCGGGGCGGCACCGGACTTCTGGTCCCAACCGTCGCGCCACGTCAAAACCGGGGAATTTTACTATGAAACGCCACGCCGCAGGCGCTAGCCAAACCGGCCGGTGATGTAGTCTTCGGTCAGCTGGTGTCGGGGATTGGTGAAGATCTGCGCGGTATCCCCCACCTCGATCAGCCTGCCCAGATGGAAATAGGCGGTGCGCTGGGACACCCGGGCGGCCTGCTGCATGGAATGGGTGACGATGGCGATGGTGTAATCCTCCCGCAGCTCGTCGATCAGCTGTTCGATCTTGGCGGTCGCGATCGGATCCAGCGCCGAACAGGGCTCGTCCATCAGGATCACTTCCGGGTTGACGGCGATGGTGCGGGCGATGCAGAGCCGCTGCTGCTGCCCTCCCGACAAGCCCGTTCCGGGGTGGAGCAGTTGATCCTTGACCTCGTCCCACAGGCCGGCGCGGCGCAGCGAGGTCTCCACGATCTCCTCCAACTCCAGCTTGCTGCCGGCCAGCCCGTGGATGCGCGGCCCGTAAGCGACATTCTCGAAGATGCTCTTGGGGAACGGATTGGGCTTCTGGAACACCATGCCGACCTGGGCTCGCAGGGGCACCACGTCCATGCTCTCGTCGTAGATGTTCTGGCCGTCCACCAGGATGTCGCCGGTCACCCGGCAGCCCACGATGGTGTCGTTCATGCGGTTGAGGCAACGCAAAAAGGTCGACTTGCCGCAGCCGGACGGGCCGATCAGGGCGATCACCTCGTCGTGGCCGATGTCGAGACCGACATCGTGGATGGCGTGTTTGTCGCCGTAATAGACGTCCACCGAGCGGCACTGAATGCGGGCCCGCTTGGCGTGCACCTCGCCGACGGTCGCGGTGTGTTCGCGGGAAAACGCCGCGGTGGACGGCTGCTTTTCGGGATTTCTCATCCTGACGCTCTCTGGTTGGGTAACTACGGGGTGGCCGCAGCGGAACATCGGACGGACGCCTTTACCAGCGCCGCTCGAAACGCTTGCGGAGATAGACCGCAGTGCCGTTCATCACGATCAGGAAGACCAACAGCACCAGGATGGCGGCAGAGGTGCGTTCCACGAAGCCACGCTCCGGACTGTCGGCCCACAGGTAAATCTGCACCGGCAGCACCGTGGCCGGCTGGCTGACGCTGCCGGGAATGTCGACGATGAAGGCCACCATCCCGACCATCAGCAGCGGCGCACTCTCCCCCAGGGCCCGCGCCATGCCGATGATAGCGCCGGTGAGCATGCCGGGCATGGCCAGCGGCAGCACGTGGTGAAACACCGTCTGCATCTGGGAGGCGCCGATCCCCAGCGCCGCTTCGCGGATCGAAGGCGGTACCGACTTGAGGGCGGAACGGCCGGCGATGATGATCACCGGCAAGGTCATCAGGGTCAGCACGACGCCTCCCACCAGGGGGGAGGACCGGGTCAGCCCGAAGAAGTTGATGAACACCGCCAGGCCCAGCAGACCGAACACGATGGAGGGCACCGCCGCCAGGTTGTTGATGTTGACCTCGATGATATCGGTCCAGCGGTTGCGGGGGGCGAATTCCTCCAGATAGACCGCGGTTGCCATGCCGATGGGCAGGGACAGCAGCAGCGTCACCAGCAGGGTCAGCATCGACCCCGTCATGGCGCCGCGGATGCCCGCCAGTTCCGGCTCGCGCGAATCGCCGGCGGTGAAAAAGGTCCGATTGAAGCGCTTCTCCAAGCGGCCGTCGGCCAGCAGCTTGTCGAGCCAGGCCAATTGCTGGTCGGTCAGCCGCCGGTCGCCCTCCTCCAGGCTACGGTCGACTTGGCCCTTGGCGTAGAGGTCCACGTCGTCGCCGGCCGGCAGCCATAGCCGCCTGGTCTTGCCGAACAATTCGGGCTCGGCCGCCAGCGCCTGCCGCAACTCGTAGCCGGCCCCGGTGCTCAGCAGCGCCGACAGCGCCCGCTTCTGCTGGCGATCCAGGGTCTCGTCGGGAAACAAGGCCGCCAGGCTCTGTTTCAGCAGGGCGCCGTAATCGGCCGCCAGCAGGGCGTCGTCGTCCCACCTGCCGTCCGGCGCCAGCACTTCCTCGTCGAAGCGCACGTCCAGCGCGATGAAGGTCTGCTGGAACGCGGCCCCGGCATGGCTGATGATGCTGCCGAACATGATGAACAGAAAGCACAGGCCGGCGGCGATGGACGCCAATCCGTACAGGCGGAAGCGGACCTCCGCGGCGCGCCGGCGGGCCAAGCCGGCCTTGACCTTCTCGTGGGTGCGGCGGATGCGGTCGTTGGGCTTATTCATACTGCTCCCGGTACTTGCGGACGATGTGCAGGGCCAGAACGTTCAGCGCCAGAGTCACCAGGAACAGCACCAGCCCCAGGGCGAAGGCCGCCAGGGTCTTGGGGCTGTCGAACTCCTGGTCGCCCACCAGCAGGGTGACGATTTGGGTGGTCACCGTGGTCACGGCACTCAAGGGGTTGAAGGTGAGGTTGGCCGACAGGCCGGCGGCCATCACCACGATCATGGTCTCGCCGATGGCACGGGACACCCCCAGCAGGATACCGCCGACGATGCCCGGCAGCGCTGCCGGTATCACCACCTTGCGGATGGTCTCCGATTGGGTCGCGCCGAGCGCGTAGGCACCGTCCCGCAAGGACTGCGGCACCGCGTTGATGAAATCGTCCGACAGCGACGACACGAAGGGGATGATCATGATGCCCATCACCAGGCCCGCCGCCAGCGCACTCTCGGAAGACACCGACAGTCCCAGGTCGGCACCGAAATCGCGGATGAAGGGAGCTACGGTGAGCGCCGCGAAAAACCCGTAGACCACCGTCGGAATGCCCGCCAGGATCTCCAGCAGCGGCTTGGCCACCGCGCGAAACCGGTGGCTTGCGTATTCCGCCAGGTAGATCGCCGCCATCAAACCGATGGGAACCGCCACCGCCATGGCGATCACGGCGATCAGCAGGGTCCCCGTGAACAGCGGGATGGCGCCGAAGGCGCCGGAGGAACCGACCTGGTCGGCACGGATGGCGACCTGAGGACTCCAGTCGAGCCCGAACAGGAACTCGGTGATCGGCACCAGCTGGAAGAAACGGATGGACTCGAACAGCACCGACAGCACGATGCCGATGGTGGTGAGGATGGCCACCAGGGAGCTGCCCACCAGGAACCCCATGACGGCCCCCTCGACCCGGTTGCGGGCACGAAAACCGCGGGCGATGCGTTGTCGGGCGAAGGCCGCACCGGCCACCGCGAGGCTCACCGCGAGCAGGCTCAACAGCACGTCGCTGAGACCCTTGAGTCGGCGGTAGTGGTCGGCGGCCGCCTGAATGACCGAATCGCCGGTGCCGGTCTGACCGCTGACCACGTTGCGGATGTCGTTGATCAAGAGGCTCAGCCGATCGGCGGGCAGGCTCGCCAGATCGGGCGGCAGGTCCGCAATGACCAGCTGGGTAATGACCGGGCTCTCGAACATCAGCCACAGCAACAGCAGCAGCAGCGCCGGCAACCCGCACCACAGGGCGGTGTAATAACCGTAATAACCGGGCAGGGAGTGAAGGTTCTTGATCTGGCCGGCGGCCGAATTCACCGACTTTAGGCGCCCGGCGTGAAAGGCCAGGGCGCTGAGCAACAATAGGAGGAATACCAGCGTCGACTTCTGCATGGAGAATTTGAATAAAGCTGTCGGAACTGTGCCCGCAGGAGTCCTGCCCGGCGGCGTTGGCGCGATCGTATCCTAAGGAATCTGTGGCCTGGCTGCCGGCGGACATCCACGGAACCGGCCGCGGCATGCGATTTCCGACGCAGTCCGATTTTATAGCACGCCGCAATGACCGTTTCGTGACGCAGGCCGGTCCCTCGGCGCAGAACGACTTCCCCGGCGATGCACGGGCGATTTTACCTCAAAGCACCCGAAAGTTGCGTTTCCCCGACACCCCATCCGCCATCTCCTTGGCCAGGGAGACCCGCTCCGACACCGATTCCGGCACCGCCGGCAAGGCGCGCAGCCGGTCCAACCGGGGCAGCAGGCCCGCCTTGTTGGCCATCTGGATGCTCAATCCCGGGCGGGCGTTCATTTCCAGCATGAGGGGCCCCAGCTCGCGGTCGATGACGATGTCCACCCCCAGATAGCCCAACCCCACCAGATCATGACAGCGGGCGGTGAGGGCCAGAATCTCGTCCCAATGGGGAATCTGCAGCCTGGAGATGGTGCCGCCGGTATCGGGATGCAGGTCGACCGGATTCTCCCTCCAGACTCCGGAGAAGGTGGAACCGTCGCAAAGGTCGATGCCGACCCCGATGGCCCCCTGGTGCAGATTGGCCTTGCCGCCCGACTCGCGGGTCGGCAGCCGCAGCATGGCCATCACCGGAACTCCGCGAAACACCACGGTGCGGATATCCGGCCCACCCTGGTAACTGACCGCGTCGAATACCGGATCGAAGCGCACCCGGTATTCGATCAGCGCGCAGTCGGGCAGTCCGCCGAGGCTGTACATGCCGCTCAGGATGCTGGAAATGTGGTAGCCCAGTTCGTCCACCCCCACCTGGTCCCCGCCGGCCAACCGGAACCGGCCGTTGGCGCTGGCGGTGACCACCCAGATACCCTCGCCGCCGCTGCCGTGGGCCGGCTTGATGACGAACTCGGGGTAAGGGGCCAGCAAGGTTTCCAACTCCTCCACCTGGTGCTCGATTTCGATCACCCCGTACAGCTTCGGCACGGCAATACCGGCCGCCTGTGCCAACTCCTTGGTGCGCCGCTTGTCGTCCACCAGGGGATAACGGGAGCGGTGGTTATACAGCAGGATGAAGTCCGCATTGCGCCGGTTCATGCCCATGACGCCCAGTTCCCGCAAGCGGCGTCCGGGCATCAGCCAATTGCGCCAGCCCATGGCTGCCGGTCACCCTCTAAGAGCGGCGCGGAACCGCCACAACTCGGTCAGCCGGTAGCCGGTGTAGCGCCCCAACAGCAGCATGGCGGCCAGCACCAGCAGCAACAGTTCCGGAAATACGAACACCAGATGCCCCAGCAGCTTGTCACTCATCAGCAAAAATGCCAGGGCCGCCACCGCCAGGCTGCCGAACCCCTGCTGCAGCGCTTCCCGCGCCCCCAGCTCCTCCCATACCAAGGACATGCGTTCGATGGTCATGGCCATGATCACCATCGGAAACAGCGCCACCGAGACGCCCCGGTCGATGCCCAGCTTGTGGGTCAGCAGGCTGATCACCGCCATCAGCAGGATGACGATGGTCAATACCGAGGCCAGCCGCGGCACCAGCAACAGCTTGAGGTATTCCAAATAGAACCGGATCGCCAGCCCCAGGGCGACCACCGAGGTGAACAGGATCAGCCCCCACTGCAGCTTGGTTTCGCGAAACGCCAGGGCGATCAGCACCGGCATGAAGGTGCCGAAGGTATTGATCCCCACCACGTTGCGCAACATCACGATCAACAGCGCCCCCACCGGCGCCAGCAGCAGCACCCGGTACACGTTCTGGGTCTGCACCGGCAGGCTGAACAGGGAGAACTCCATGATCCGGGAGCCCATCTGGCGCGCGCGCTGCTCCGCCACCACCGCCATCTCCTGGGTATGCCGGCCGACCGAATACTCCACCTTGACGAAGCGCCCCCCCTGCACGTCCAGCACCGGCCCATCCCCCACCTGCCAGACGATGGAGTCCCTGGGGATGCCGGTCTCGCCGCTGCGCGGATTCAGGGGTTGCCAGGCCTGGCCGTCGTACACCTCCAGCCAGGGCGTCAGTTCGCCGTGACGGACGCCGTCGCGCAGCATCAGCAGATGCACCAGCCGCGCCGGCGCCCCGCCTCCGGCCAGCAAGCCGATGGCACGCCTGACCCACTCCTCCGGGGTCTGCAGATCCTGCCGCAGCAAACTCACGTTGGCATCGGGATTGGCGTCGTTGAACCGGCTCAGCACTTCGCGGGAAAACGACATCACATCGGCCGACTTGCGCCGTGCCTCGTCCAGCACCGCCTGCACCGCCGGCTGCAACACCTCCGGGTATTCCGGGGCCGCCCCGGCGGACGGCGGCAGCTGGGACGCCACCGGCACCGCCATGGGATCGCGGGCCAGCTGGATCCGGTAGTACAGCACCTGATAGCCCTTGGTCTTGCGGACGGTCCACAGCGCGGTGCGGCGGATGCCGTCGTCCTCGGTGGTCAGGCCGTAATCGCTGGATACGAAATTCTCGTCGACCACCGTATAGCCGGCCGGGGACTTGGGGATGGCCAATTGGACCTTGACCGGGGTCGCGTTGCGCGCCTTGAACTCGATCCGCGCCTCCACCGTCCACACCTCCGCTTCTTCGGTGGGCAGCAGCGGCAGACCCAAGCGTGTCACCTTGTAGTAGCAGAAGGCGCATCCGATCGCCACCAGCACCGCGGCCAGGATCTTGACGTGAAGGTTGTGCATGCGCGGCTGGATATCGCGGCGAAAGGCCGGGATTCAGGGCTTGGCCGGAACCGCCTGGGGTCTGCCGCAGGAATCGCCGTCGGCCTTGAACAAGAAAGTGGCCGCGGCATCCACCAAGGCGACATCCTTGAGGAAACTGCGGCCGAGCAGGACCGGGTAATTGAAATTGCTGCGGTCGACCAGGTTGAATTCGGTCGGGTATTCGGTGCCGTTCTTGCACACGGTCAGCATGACCACGTCGCGCTTGGACGCCATCTTGCTGTGGCTCTTGATGTAGGCGGTACGGACCAAAGCCCGTTCCACCTGGATCGGAGGCTCCTTGCTGTCCTCCAGATCCACCAGGCTGAACCGCACCCATTCCTCGCCGTTCTTCTTGAAATGCTCGATCTTGTCGGCGTGCAGCGAGGAATTCTTGGCGCCGGTATCCAGCTTGGCGGTCAAGCGTTTGCCCCAGGGCTTGATGAAGATCGACTCCAGCCATCCCATGATCACCCGCGCATTGGGCTGCGCGGGCCGCTCGCCGCCGCCGGCCGCCGCATGCACCGGCAGGGCATGGAGTGACAGGAGCAGGGCGGAGACGAACAGACGGGATGCGGGCATCAGGCTCACCGGATCATGGAGGCCGGCCCATTCTAACCCGCAAATTCGCCAGCCGCACCGGTGGAACGCAAAAACCCCGTGGCACCAGCCAAGGCGCCACAGGGTTTCGACAGGGCCGGAACAGCCGCGGAGGCTAATCGCTGATGGTCACCAGCCCCTTCGCCTGGCTGGCGTAATAGGCCGAGATATCCACCAGGTCCTGTTCACTGAGGGGGGCCGCCATGCCGTTCATGACCGGATTGGTGCGCTTGCCGGTCCGGTAGTCCTTCAACGCTTTCACCAGGTAGCCTTCCAGCTGGCCGGCGAGGATCGGCACGTTGCCCGCAGCGCTCTGGCCGTCGGCGCCGTGGCAGGCGCCGCAGGTGTCAGCCTTGGACTTGCCGGCAGCAGCATTGCCGCTGACCGGACCACCGCTGGAACCGCTTCGCTGGCCGGACACATAGGCCGCAATGTCTTCCACGTCCTGTTCCGACAGGCCGTTGGCATTGCCCTCCATGCTGCCGTGCTTGCGGGCTCCCGACTTGTAGTCGTCCAGAGCGGCGGCAATGGCATCGGCGTGCTGGCCGCCGATCCGCGGCACCGGATAGGTGGGGAAGGCATTGCTGTAACCGGGCACCGCATGACACCCGCCGCAGGCGTAGAACTTGGACTTGCCTTCCTCGGCATTGCCGGCGGCGACCACGCCCTGCATCGGCACCACCGCAAACAAGCCCGCCACGACCCAATATTGAAGGATACGCTGTTTCATCGTCTGATTTGCTCCACCTGCTGTTGTTCTGAATTCGGTTGGCGATCTCTTGGCCAGGCGCTCAAGGGGTCCTTCCCGACTCTCGGCGCACGTCACCGGAAAAACCGTGGTCCGGAAACTCACACCCGCCGAAACACCCGGCGGTCCTGCCGGAGGGAGCGTGCGAACGCCATCCCCAGCCGGTGCCGGTTGCGAGGCGTCCTTTGGTAAGCCGCCCTATATTACTTGCTGTGTGGGATTTGACAACCGCAACCGGCACGCCGACAGCGGACGGGCGGCGCCCTGGGCACCGCCGCCCTTGCCATGGGCCGAATTACATGCTCAACGCCTGCTTGAGCGCTTCCTCGACCTCGCCCGCGTCGATCACGCCGGCCTCCGGCTCCTCGGCCCCCATCTTGGCGCGCTGCTTGCGATCCAGGTGATAGGCCAAGCCGGTACCGGCCGGTATCAGCCGACCCACGATCACGTTCTCCTTCAAACCCATCAGGCGGTCGCTCAAACCGCGGATGGCGGCTTCCGTCAGCACCCGGGTGGTTTCCTGGAAGGACGCCGCGGAAATGAAGGACTCGGTGGACAGCGACGCCTTGGTGATACCCATGAGCACCGACTCGTAACACGCCGGAATGTTGCCCTCCGACTCCAGCTGTTCGTTCTCTTCCAGCACCCGTGCCCGATCCACCTGTTCCCCCTTGAGAAACGAACTGTCTCCGGGAGCGGCGATTTCCACCTTGCGCAGCATCTGGCGAATGATCACTTCGATGTGCTTGTCGTTGATCTTCACACCCTGCAACCGATAGACGTCCTGGATTTCCTTCACCAGGTAGGAGGCCAGTTCGGCGACCCCGCGCAGGCGCAGGATGTCATGGGGCGTCAGCTCGCCTTCGGCGATGGTTTCGCCCATCTCCACGTGCTCGCCCTCGAATACGGTGACGTGGCGCCACTTGGGAATCATGGCCTCGTGCTGAGTGCCGCCGGCATCGGTGATGACGATGCGGCGCTTGCCCTTGGTCTCCTTGCCGAAGCTGATGGTACCGGTGGCTTCCGCCAGAATGGCCGGATCCTTGGTCTTGCGGGCCTCGAACAGGTCCGCCACGCGCGGCAGACCTCCGGTGATGTCGCGGGTCTTGGAAGACTCTTGCGGAATCCTCGCCAGCACGTCGCCCACCTGCACCCCATCGCCGTCGCGGATGCCGACGATGGCGCCCGGCGGCAGGAAGTACTGGGCGGCGATTTCCGTGGACGGAATGAAGATGTCCTGACCCGACTCGTCCACCAGCTTCACCAGGGGGCGCAGTTCCTTGCCGGCACCGGCACGCTGCTTGGGATCGATGACTTCCAGCGAACTCAGGCCGGTGACCTCGTCGGACTTCTCGCGGACGGTGACGCCGACCACGAAGTCCACCAGCATCGCCCTGCCCTGCACCTCGGTGATCACCGGATGAGTGTGCGGATCCCAGTTGACCACCACCTGGCCGGCGCGCACTGCGCCACCCTCCGGCACCGACAGCACGGCGCCATAGGGGATCTTGTAGCGTTCGCGCTCGCGGCCGTGTTCGTCGATGACGCTCACCTCGCCGGAACGGGACACCGCCACCAGCATGCCATCCTTGTTCTTGACGGTCTTGAGGTTGGTCAGCTTGATGCTGCCGGAGGACTTCACCTCCACGTTGCTGATGGCCGCCTGCCGCGAGGCGGCACCGCCGATGTGGAAGGTACGCATGGTCAGCTGGGTGCCGGGCTCGCCGATGGACTGCGCCGCGATGACGCCGATGGCCTCTCCGTTGTTGACCTTGTGACCACGCCCCAGGTCGCGCCCGTAACAGGAGGCGCAAACCCCGTAACGGGTCTTGCAGGTGATGACCGAACGCACCCGCACGTTGTCGACGCTGTGCTTCTCCAGCACACCCACCCAGTATTCGTCCAGCAAGGTGCCGGCATCGGCGATCAGTTCGTCGGTGGCCGGATCGCGGATGTCCTCCGCCAGCACCCGGCCCAGCACCCGCTCGGCCAAGGGCTCGACCACGTCGCCGCCTTCGATCAGAGGCGCCATCAGCAAACCTTCGTTGGTGCCGCAGTCATCCTCGGTGATCACCAGATCCTGGGCGACGTCCACCAAGCGGCGGGTCAGATAGCCCGAGTTGGCGGTCTTCAGCGCGGTGTCGGCCAAACCCTTGCGGGCGCCGTGGGTGGAGATGAAGTACTGCAGCACGTCCAGCCCTTCGCGGAAGTTGGCGGTGATGGGCGTCTCGATGATGGAGCCGTCCGGCTTGGCCATCAGGCCGCGCATACCGGCCAGCTGGCGGATCTGGGCGGCGGAGCCTCGAGCCCCGGAGTCGGCCATCATGTAGATGGAATTGAACGACTTCTGCTGGATCTTTTCACCGTCCTTGCCGACCGCCTCTTCGGTGCCGAGCCCCTCCATCATCACCTTCGCCACCTGGTCGTTGGCGTGGGACCAGATGTCGACCACCTTGTTGTAGCGCTCGCCGTCGGTCACCAGACCGGAGGCATACTGGTTCTGGATTTCCTTCACCTCCTGCTCGGCCGCCTCGATGATTTCCTCCTTCTTGGCCGGCACCGCCATGTCCTCGAAACCGATCGACACGCCCGCCCGGGTCGCATAGGAAAAGCCCATGTACATGAGCTGGTCGGCGAACACCACGCAGGTCTTGACCCCGAGGGTGCGGTAGCAGTGGTTGATGAGCTTGGAGATGGCCTTCTTGGTCATGTCCTGGTTGGCCATCTCGAAGGCGATGCCGTCCGGCACGATGGTCCACAGCACGGCGCGGCCGGCGGTGGTCTCGACCCGGCGGATCACCGGCGCCATCTTCTCGCCGTCGCCATCCAGCAGCACCTCGCGGATGCGGACCTGAACCCTGGCTTGCAGATCCAGCTGTTTGTTCTGGTAGGCCCGGATCACCTCGTCGGTATCGGTGAAGATCATGCCTTCACCCTGGGCGCCGACCCGCTCGCGGGTCATGTAGTAAAGCCCCAGCACCACGTCCTGGGTGGGGTTGATGATGGGCTCGCCGTTGGCGGGCGAGAGGATGTTGTTGGTCGCCATCATCAGGGTGCGCGCTTCCAGCTGCGCCTCCAGGGACAGGGGCACGTGCACCGCCATCTGGTCGCCGTCGAAGTCGGCGTTGAAGGCGGTACACACCAGGGGGTGCAGCTGGATCGCCTTGCCTTCCACCAGGGTCGGCTCGAACGCCTGGATACCCAGACGGTGCAGGGTCGGCGCGCGGTTCAGCATGACCGGATGTTCGCGAATCACCTCGTCCAGGATGTCCCAGACCTCGGCGCTCTCCCGCTCCACCATCTTCTTGGCCGCCTTGATGGTGGTGGCCAGGCCCCGGAACTGCAGCTTGCTGAAGATGAAGGGCTTGAACAGTTCCAGCGCCATCTTCTTCGGCAGACCGCACTGGTGCAGCTTGAGGGTCGGACCCACCACGATCACCGAACGGCCGGAATAGTCGACGCGCTTGCCCAACAGGTTCTGGCGGAACCGGCCCTGCTTGCCCTTGATCATGTCGGCCAGAGACTTCAGCGGGCGCTTGTTGGAACCGGTGATGGCCCGTCCCCGGCGGCCGTTGTCCAGCAGCGCGTCCACGGATTCCTGCAGCATGCGCTTTTCGTTGCGCACGATGATGTCGGGCGCGTGCAGGTCCAGCAGCCGCTTGAGACGGTTGTTGCGGTTGATCACCCGGCGGTACAAATCGTTCAGGTCGGAGGTCGCGAAGCGGCCGCCGTCCAGGGGCACCAGCGGGCGCAGTTCCGGCGGCAGCACCGGCAGCACCGTCAGGATCATCCACTCGGGACGGTTGTTGGATGCGATCAGCGACTCGATGGCCTTGAGCCGCTTGCTGTGCTTCTTGATCTTGGTTTCCGAGTTGGTTCCGTCGATCTCTTCGCGCAGACGCTGCACCTCGGCCTGCAGGTCCATGGTCTTGAGCATCTCGCGGATGGCTTCCGCACCCATCTTGGCGGTGTATTCGTCGCCATGCTGTTCGTAGGCCTGCTGGAATTCGTCCTCGGTCAGCAACTGGCCGCGGGTCAGCGGGGTCATGCCCGGCTCGATCACCAGATAGGACTCGAAATACAGCACCCGCTCGATTTCCCGCAGGGTCATGTCCAACAGCAGGGCGATGCGGGACGGCAGCGACTTGAGGAACCAGATGTGGGCCACCGGGCTGGCCAGTTCGATGTGGCCCATGCGCTCGCGGCGCACCTTGGACAGGGTGACTTCGACGCCGCACTTCTCGCAGATCACGCCGCGGTGCTTGAGGCGCTTGTACTTGCCGCACAGGCACTCGTAATCGCTGACCGGTCCGAAGATCTTGGCGCAGAACAGGCCGTCGCGCTCCGGCTTGAAGGTGCGGTAGTTGATGGTCTCGGGCTTCTTGACCTCGCCGTAGGACCAGGACCGGATCATGTCCGGCGAGGCCAGACTGATGCGGATGCCGTCGAATTCTTCGGTCTGACTCTGGCGCTTCAAAAAATTAATCAAATCTTTCATGGGACTTCTCTCCAAAATTTCATGCTTGACGGGCAGCTCGGCCAGCGGGGGCCGGTGCGCCCGGCCGGGTGAGGCCGGGCGTTGCGGCTCGGGGGCTAATCCTGCTCAAGCTCTATGTTGATTCCCAAAGACCGGATTTCCTTGATCAATACGTTGAACGACTCGGGCATGGCCGCTTCCATCCGGTGATCACCGTCGACGATGTTCTTGTACATCTTGGTGCGGCCGTTCACGTCGTCGGACTTGACCGTCAGCATTTCCTGCAGGGTGTAGGCAGCACCATAAGCTTCCAGCGCCCACACTTCCATTTCGCCGAAACGCTGGCCGCCGAACTGGGCCTTGCCGCCCAAGGGCTGCTGGGTCACCAGGCTGTAGGGTCCGGTGGAGCGGGCATGCATCTTGTCGTCGACCAGATGGTTCAGCTTCAGCATGTACATGTAGCCCACGGTGATGTCGCGCTCGAACTGATCCCCGGTCCGGCCGTCGTACAGCCGGGTCTGGCCGGTGGCCGGCAAATCCGCCAGCCGCAGCATCTCGCGGATATCCTCTTCCACTGCACCGTCGAACACCGGGGTCGCCATCGGCACGCCCAGCCTCAGATTGAAGGCCAGCTCGGCGATCTCCTCGTCGGACATCTGCTCGATGGCCTCTTTCTGGTCGCGTTTGTAGATCTCGCCCAGGAATCCCCGCAGCTCGGCGATCCTGGCCTTGGCCTGCAGCATCCGGCCGAGCTTCAATCCGAGTCCCTTGGCGGCCCAGCCCAGATGGGTCTCCAGCACCTGGCCGACGTTCATGCGGGACGGCACGCCCAGCGGATTCAGCACGATGTCCACCGGCGTGCCATCCGCAAGATAGGGCATGTCTTCCACCGGCACGATCTGGGAGATCACACCCTTGTTGCCGTGGCGGCCCGCCATCTTGTCGCCGGGCTGGATGCGCCGCTTCACCGCCAGATAGACCTTGACCATCTTCAGCACGCCGGGCGCCAGGTCGTCGCCCATGGTGATCTTCTTCTTCTTCTCCTCCAGCCGGCGGTTCATCTCTTCCCGCTGCTGCTGGATCTGCTCGCCGATGGCTTCCAGCTGGATGTTGGCCTCCTCTTCCTGCAGCCGGATCTCCAGCCACTGGGAATGCTTCAGTCCCGCCAGATAAGCCTTTTCGATGGTCTTGCCGGACCTGAGGCCGGCAGGGCCCGACTCGGCCAGCTTGCCGATCAGCATCTGCTCGACCCGGTCGAAAATATCCTTCTCGATGATGCGCAGCTGATCGTTGAGGTCCTTCTTGACCCGTTCGATCTCGGCCTGCTCGATGCGGGTGGCGCGTTCGTCCTTCTTGACCCCGTCGCGGGTGAACACCTGCACGTCGATCACGGTGCCGTCCATGCCGGAGGGAACCCGCAGGGAGGTGTCCTTCACGTCGGAAGCCTTCTCGCCGAAGATGGCGCGCAACAGCTTTTCTTCCGGGGTCAACTGGGTCTCGCCCTTGGGCGTCACCTTGCCCACCAGGATGTCGCCCGCCTTGACCTCGGCACCGATGTAGACGATGCCGGACTCGTCCAGCTTGGCCAGGGCGGCTTCGCCGACGTTGGGAATGTCGGCGGTGATTTCCTCCGGCCCCAGCTTGGTGTCACGGGCGACGCAGGTCTTCTCCTCGATGTGGATGGTGGTGAAGCGGTCATCCTGCACCACCCGTTCGGAGATCAGGATGGAGTCCTCGAAGTTGTAGCCGTTCCAGGGAGTGAAGGCCACCAGCAGGTTCTGGCCCAACGCCAGTTCACCCATGTCGGTGGACGGGCCGTCCGCCAGGATGTCCTGGCGCGACACGCGGTCGCCGACCTTGACCAGCGGACGCTGGTTGATGCAGGTGTTCTGGTTGGAACGGGTGTACTTGGTCAGGTTGTAGATGTCGACGCCGGGGATGCCCGCTTCGGTTTCGTCGTCGTTGACCCGCACCACGATGCGGGCGGCGTCGACCGACTCGACCGCGCCGCCGCGCCGCGCCACCACCGCCACCCCGGAGTCCTTGGCGACGATGCGTTCCATGCCGGTGCCCACCAGCGGCTTCTCGGTGCGCAGGGTCGGTACCGCCTGGCGCTGCATGTTGGAACCCATCAAGGCGCGGTTGGCGTCATCGTGCTCCAGGAACGGGATCAGCGAAGCGGCCACCGACACGATCTGCTTGGACGAGACGTCCATGTAGTTGATCTTTTCAGGGGTCGCCAGGGTGAACTCGTCCTTGTAGCGGGCGGAGACCAGCCCGTCCTTCAGCCGTCCGTGCTCGTCCACCGCGGCACTGGCCTGGGCGATGTAGTACTTGCCCTCCTCGATGGCCGACAAATACTCGATCTCGTCGGTCACGCGATTGTCGACGACCTTGCGGTACGGGGTTTCCAGGAAGCCATAGGTATTGGTGCGGGCGTAGACCGCCAGGGAGTTGATCAGACCGATGTTGGGACCTTCCGGCGTTTCGATGGGACAGACCCGGCCGTAGTGGGTGGTATGGACGTCACGCACCTCGAATCCGGCGCGTTCCCGCGCCAAACCGCCCGGCCCCAAGGCCGACACGCGGCGCTTGTGGGTGACCTCCGACAGCGGGTTGCTCTGGTCCATGAACTGGGACAGCTGGCTGGAGCCAAAAAATTCCTTGATGGAAGCAGCCACCGGCTTGGCATTGATGATTTCCTGCGGCAGCAGGCCCTCGGCATCGGCCAGGCTCAGGCGCTCCTTGACGGCACGCTCGACCCGCACCAAGCCTAAGCGGAACTGGTTTTCCACCATTTCCCCGACGGAACGAACGCGGCGGTTGCCCAGATGATCGATGTCGTCCACCTGCCCGGCACCGTTACGGATATTGATCAGTTCCCGCAGCACGTCGCAGATGTCTTCCTTGGACAGGGTGCCCAAGCCCTCGGCCTCGGCGCGCCCCAAACGGCGGTTGAACTTCATCCGGCCCACCGCCGACAGGTCGTAGCGGTCCGCAGTGAAGAACAGATTCTCGAACAGCGCCTGGGCAGCCTCCTTGGTGGGCGGCTCACCGGGACGCATCATGCGGTAGATTTCCACCAGGGCTTCCAGCTGAGACTCCGTGGTGTCGATACGCATCGCATTGGAGATGTACGGACCCCGATCCAGGTCGTTGACGAACAGGGTCTCGACGCGTCCCACGCCGGCGGCGATCATCTTGCCGATGGCGTCGTCGCCGATCTCGTCGTTGACCTTGGCGATCAGCTCGCCGGTGCGGGTATCCACCACGTTGTGGGCGAGGAGCTTGCCGTGCAGGTATTCGCGGGGCACTTCCAGCTTCTGCAACCCGGCCTTCTCGATCTGGCGCACGTGGCGGGCGGTGATGCGGTGGCCCTTTTCCACCAGCAGCTTGCCGTCCAGCAGGATGTCGAAACTGGCGATCTCGCCCTTGAGGCGGTCGGCGATCAGCTCGAGAAAAATCGCGCCGTCACTGATGGTGAAGGCATTGGTCTCGAAGAACTGCCGGACGATTTCCTCGTTGTTGTAACCCAGGGCGCGCAGCAATATGGTCGCCGGCAGCTTGCGGCGGCGATCGATACGCACGTAGACGCAGTCCTTGTGGTCGAACTCGAAGTCCAGCCAGGAACCGCGATAGGGGATGATGCGGGCATTGAACAGCAGCTTGCCCGAGGAATGGGTCTTGCCGCGGTCGTGATCGAAGAACACGCCGGGCGACCGGTGCAGCTGGGACACGATGACCCGTTCGGTACCGTTGATGACGAAGGTGCCGGTGTCGGTCATCAGGGGGATCTCCCCCATGTAGATATCCTGCTCCTTGATATCCTTCACCACCTTGGCAGTGGCGGGCGCCTCCTTGTCGTAAATCACCAGGCGGACCAGCACCCGCAGGGGCGCCGCATAGGTCGTCCCGCGCTGCTGGCATTCCTTGACGTCGAAGGTCGGCTCCCCCAGACGGTAGCTGACATATTCCAGCACGGCATGGCCGGAATGGCTGCTGATGGGGAATACCGATTTGAGCGCGGCATGCAAACCGTCGTCCGCCCGCTTGGTCTGGGAGACTTCCGCCTGGAGAAACTTCTTGTAGGACTCGACCTGGGTTGCAATGAGGTAGGGAACTTCCAGGACGTCCCGGCGTTTCCCAAAACTCTTTCTGACGCGTTTCTTCTCGGTAAAAGAATATGCCATTGGATCCTTACCTGATGTGTGCTTTGACTTGAGTGATACGATGATCGAAATGAATCGGACGGCCGGTAGCAGCGACCTGAAGACCTAATGATGCCGGCGACAATTCCCGACGCCGCCTATGGATTGGAGAATCTACACCTCCGTGACCGATGGACCGCACAACGCGAAAAGGCCGGCAGCCGCAGCTGCCAGCCAAACGCGGAAAGGCAAGAAACAGCAGTTTACTTGATATCAACTGCAGCGCCAGCGTCCTCCAGCTTCTTCTTGATGTCGTCGGCATCCTTCTTGGGGATCGCTTCCTTGACGGTGGAGGGCACGCCTTCCACCAGATCCTTGGCTTCCTTCAGGCCCAGACCGGTGATTTCGCGGATGACCTTGATGACGCCGACCTTGTTGGCGCCGAAGCTGGTCATGATCACGTCGAACTCGGTCTTCTCCTCGACCGGTGCAGCGGCTGCGGCGGGAGCGGCAGCGACGGCCACGGCGGCGGCGGCGGAAACACCGAACTTTTCTTCCATGGCGGAGATCAGGTCAACGATCTCCATCACCGTCATATTGGAAATGGTCTCGAGAATGTCGTCTTTGGATACAGCCATTTTATAAAACTCCAGTCAACTAATTGAAAGCCGTTCAGGCAGCTTGTTTTTGGTCGCGAATTGCGGCGACGGTCCTGACCATCTTCGCGGTAGGCTCTGCCAGGGTTCTGACGAACTTCTCGACAGGCGCCTTCATGGTGCCCATCAGGATGGCAATCGCCTGATCGCGGGTCGGCAGCTTCGACAAACGCTCCAGTTCGGACGCGCCGTAGGCCTTGCCACCCACCGCTACCAGCTTGGTCACCAGCTTGTCGTTGCCCTTGGCAAAGTCGCTGATGAGCCGCGCCGCGGCACCCGGATCCTCCAGAGAGAACGCGATGATCAGAGGTCCGACCAGTCCTTCCTGCATGCAGGCGAACTCGGTACCCTCGACCGCCTTGCGGGCCAAGGTGTTTTTCACCACCCGCACATAGACGCCGGACTCGCGCGCCTTCTTGCGCAGCGCCGTGAGTTGCGTTACCGACAACCCCCGGTACTCAGCGGCAACCGCCGAAAGCGCCTTCGTTGCAACAGCCGAAACTTCTGCGACAACGGCTTTCTTGTCTTCTAATCTCAGCGCCATTTCACTACCTCCGGCAACTGACCCGGACAGCGGTTTCGAAAACTGCCCGGAACCCAAGATAATCCCGGGATCGATCCCCGGGACCCAGCACGGTTCCTAACGCCAATCGGTTTTAGGTTTACCGTCTACGCAGGGTTTGACGATTAAGCGTTGCCGCCCCTGCGGTCTTTGACGGCTGCCCGGACCGAAGCCCGGACAACCCAAAGTCGTGTCACACCGCCAGACTGGCCTGGTCGATGGGCAGCCCCGGCCCCATGGTGGAGGAGACGGTGATCTTCTTCAGATAAATGCCTTTGGAAGCGGACGGCTTCAATTTCTTGAGATCGGCCAACAGGGCTTCCAGGTTTTCCTTCAGCGCAGCCTCCTCGAAGCTGGCCTTGCCGATGGTGCAATGGATGATGCCCTTCTTGTCGGTGCGGTAGCGGACCTGGCCGGCCTTCGCGTTATTGACCGCACCCGCCACATCGGGGGTCACGGTGCCGACCTTGGGGTTGGGCATCAGGCCGCGGGGGCCCAGAATCTGGCCCAACTGGCCGACCACACGCATGGCATCCGGCGCGGCGATGACGACATCGAAATTAAGCTCGCCAGCCTTCACCTGAGCCGCCAGATCGTCCATGCCGACGATGTCGGCACCGGCCGCACGGGCGGCATCGGCCGCCGCGCCTTGGGCGAACACCGCCACGCGGACCGACTTGCCGGTACCCTTGGGCAGCACGGTGGCACCGCGCACGGCCTGATCCGACTTGCGCGGATCGACCCCCAGGTTGACGGCGACATCGATGGATTCGGTGAACTTCACCTTCGACAACGACTTGAGCAGGCTGAATGCGTCGTTGGCCGCGTACACCTTGCCGGGCTCCACTTTGGAGCGGATCTCTTTCAAACGCTTGGTCATCTTGGCCATTACACGCCCTCCACTTCCAGGCCCATGCTGCGCGCACTGCCGGCGATGGTACGGATGGCCGCATCGAGATCGGCGGCCGTCAGGTCGGGGGTCTTCGCCTTGGCGATCTCCGCCAGCTGATCGCGGGTCACCTTGCCGACCTTGTTGGTGTTGGGCTTGGGACTGCCGCTTTGGATGCCCACGGCCTTCTTCAGCAGCACGGTGGCCGGCGGGGTCTTGGTAATGAAGGTGAAGCTGCGGTCGCTGTAGACGGTGATCACCACCGGCAGCGGCAGCCCCTTCTCGACGTTCTGGGTCTGCGCGTTGAACGTCTTGCAGAACTCCATGATATTGACGCCGCGCTGGCCCAATGCGGGACCGACCGGCGGACTCGGATTCGCTTCTCCGGCTTTCACCTGAAGCTTGATGTACGCGGTGATTTTCTTTGCCATGACTCTCTCTGGTGGGTTAAGCGCTTATCTGACGACAAGCTCCCCTGTGACAACTGCTAGGCCTTCTCGACCTGTCCGAAATCGAGTTCGACCGGGGTCGACCGACCGAAAATCAACACCGAAACCCGCAACCGGCTTTTTTCGTAGTTGACTTCTTCGACGACGCCATTGAAGTCATTGAACGGTCCCTCGATGACCCGTACCACTTCCCCGACCTCAAACAACACCTTGGGACGGGGCTTGTTGACGCCGGCCTCGACGCGATTCAGGATCGCTTCGGCCTCGGCATCGGTGATGGGAGTGGGCTTGTCCCCGCCACCACCGATGAACCCGAGCACCCGCGGAACCTCTTTTACCAGGTGCCAGGTCTCATCATTCAGTTCCATCTGCACCAGGACATAGCCCGGGAAAAACTTGCGTTCGCTCTTACGCTGCTGGCCCTGGCGCATCTCGACGACTTCTTCGGTCGGAACCAGAATCTTGCCGAAATACTGCTCGAGACTGGCCCGTTTGACGCGCTCCTCCAGAGCCTTCTTTACCTGATTCTCGAAATTGGAATAGGCATGAACCACGTACCAGCGCAACGCCATGTCACACCTTCTGCCCGGTCAACAGCCCGATCCCCCAGAACAGCAGCATGTCCAGCAGCCACAGGAAGATACCGACCACCAGCACCAGCACCACGACGACCAGGGTCGACTGCACGGTTTCCTGGCGGGTGGGCCAGATGACACGGCGAACTTCGGCACGGGATTCGCCCATGAAGGCGATGGAGGACTTGCCCAACTGAGTGGTGGCGAGGATGGCCAGCACCGCGATGACGTCGACTATGATCGCCATCACCCGATAGGCCAAGGGATAGGCCGCGTAGTAATAAAACCCGGCCAAACCGGCTCCCAATAAACCCAGGGCGAGGACGAACTTGACCACATCCAGCTTGGGATTGGTGGCCTCTGTTTGCGCAGCCATCATGGAGGGCACTATTTTTTGCTGACCGTTGAAAAAGGTGGCAGGCCAGGAGGGGCTCGAACCCCCAACCTGCGGTTTTGGAGACCGCTGCTCTACCAATTGAGCTACTGACCTGTATCTAACCTGGAACGGACTGCCGGCCGCATCTGCGACCGGCAGTCCCTTTGGAGCTTTACTCGATGACTTTGGAAACGACGCCGGCGCCGACGGTGCGGCCGCCTTCACGAACTGCAAAGCGCAGGCCCTCTTCCATGGCGATCGGCGCGATCAGCTTCACCACGATCT
>Ga0233425_10000915_pt1 | contig 70723 bp, 65 predicted proteins | sample Watercolumn_Towu_2_FD_181712 | JGI IMG/M metagenome (GOLD analysis project Ga0233425, IMG submission 181712) | Freshwater microbial communities from Lake Towuti, South Sulawesi, Indonesia - Watercolumn_Towuti2014_140_MG | ecosystem: Environmental > Aquatic > Freshwater > Lake | place... | reverse complement strand
GAAAGACCCGCAGAATACGCACTTCCTGCCCCTCAAAAAGTTGGCCGCACAGTTGAAAACGTTCTTTTTTGTGATACCCATGCGATGATTCTATCATCCATGGTTGCGATTACCACTAATTACCTAATTTTGATAGCACTTCGTTGCGGTTCTCTACGCCGTTCAACATAATAAAACGCCTTAAATTGTGGTATAAGGTCTTTAATCTCACCAACCTTGTGGTAACACCCGTTGAAGTTCTCATAAAAAGAGAATCGCTTGGTATTACTGGTTTGTATTGTTCTGTCCTGTTCTGCCATAGAAAGCATTGTTATTTCTTGCTATAATGCGACTACTGGAGCATAAACGGGTTGAAGAACTCCTTGCCAAAATCGGAGCTCTTGCCATATCTTGTTCCAATCCAATCCTTTCAAGCGCACCGCATAGAAAAAATCAGTGTCGCGCGCAGGGAGAGATATTTATGCGCGAGTCGCCCCGTGCGGGGAGGCTTTCGGAATGGAGCACGGATACACGCGATTGACAGGAGACCGCAAATGCATCATGATAGTGTCTCGGACGGAGCGCTCGCATAAACATATCCATGAGGAAACACTTTTTTTTCAGAAAGTTTTATTATATCCCCGCTCTCGTGGTTATCGCCGGTGTTACCGGTTTTTTGTTGTGGCGGCGGGAGACCGCAGAGACGGATACCATGATTGCGCGACGGGGAGATTTTCTCCAGCAGGTGAGCGTGTCGGGCAAGGTGGTGCCCGCGCAGAGCGTGGACCTGGCTTTCAGCGAGACGGGGCGGGTCGCCGCGGTGAGCGCGGCGGTGGGGGGTCGCGTGGCGCGGGGCGCTGTGCTGGCGGCGATTGAAAACGGCGATGTGGCCGCGGATGTCCTACAAAAACGCGCGGGCCGCGACGCGGCACAGGCGCGTCTGGACGCGGTGCGGGCGGGCACGCGCCCGGAGGAGATTGCGGTGATGGAGTCGGAGGTGGCGAGTGCCGCCGCCGCGTCCACGCAGGCAAACCGCGCTCTTGCGGACGCGGTGCGCGGCGCCTATACGCAGTCGGATGACGCGGTGCGGCGGCGCGTGGATCAGTTTGTAAGCAATCCACGCTCCTCGTCGCCCCAGTTGAATTTTACGACTCCCGACAGCCGTCTCAAAACCGATATTGAGGCGTGGCGGCTTGCAATGGAAGCACTGCTCAACGGCTGGAAAGATGATATGGATGCGCTGGCGGACGGGGATGGCGGCGCGGTACTGCGCCACGTCGATACCGCGACGGCCAATCTGGGCCGTGTGCGCGAACTGCTGGATGTGGCCGCGCTGGCGGTCAATACGCTCACTCCCAACGTGAATTTCACGCAGACGGTTATTGATGGCTATCGCGCCGACATCACGACCGCCCGCGCCAATATCAATACCGCGGCCGCTACGCTGACGTCTTCCGTCGCGGCGCAGAAAAGCGCCTCGGCCACACTCGCCACCGCCGAGAAGAACCTTACCCTCCAGAAGGCGGGGCCTACTCCCGAGAGCATCGCCGAAAACGAGGCCGAGGTAAAAGCCGCGGACGCCGATCTGCAGAGAGCCGAGGCGGAGTACCGCAAGACTATTATTATCGCGCCCTTTTCCGGCACGGTAACGCGCGTAGATGCCAAAGTGGGCGCTATCGCCTCGTCCAACGCATCCGCCATTTCGCTGATCAGCGCCGACACTCTGCAAATTGAAAGTTATATCCCCGAGGTGCAGGCGCCCCTAGTGCGCGTGGGCAATGACGCCGTGGCGACAATGGACGCGTACGGACCAGGGGCACCGTTTGCGGTGACGGTCGCGTCGGCGGATCCGGCCGAGACGGTGCGCGATGGCGTCTCCACCTATCGTGTCGTCCTGCAGTTTGCCGCGCGCGACGAGCGGATACGGCCGGGGATGACCGCGACAGTCGTCATCACGACGGAGAAAAAATCGGGCGTCATCGCCATCCCCCAGGGTATGGTGATACGGCGCGACGGGCGGACACTGGTGCGCGTGCGGGAGGGAGACGCGGTCGTGGAGCGGCTTGTGGAAACAGGAAGCGTCTCGTCCATGGGCACGATAGAGATTGTGTCCGGGCTCAACGACGGGGACGCACTGGAGCCGGGGATCGCGGCACAATAGTATGTTCTCACGGATGATGCTGTACATACGGATCGGATTTTTTCTGGCCCTGCGCCAGATACGCCACGCGAGCCTGTGGACGACGGGGCTCATCGTCTTTGTAATGGTGCTGACGTTTCTCAATCTTGTCGTTGTCAGCGGCATCCTGGTGGGGCTGATCCAGGGCTCGGTGGACGCGCATCGCCGCCAGTATACCAGCGACGTCATTATCTCCGCGTTCAACGATCGCACCTATATAGAAAACAGTCCCGCGGTGATTGCGATCGTCCGGTCCCTGCCGGAAGTCGCGGCGGCAAGCCCGCGGTACCGCGCGGGCGCCACACTGGAGGCCAATTACCGCACGCGCAAGGACGCCGACAAGCGCAATACCGCAGGCGCCCAAATCATCGGAATTGATCCCGTCGCGGAGGATGCGGCGACCCATATCGCCGACAGCGTCGTGGAAGGTGAGTATTTGGCGCCCGGCGACTACGATCAGGTTCTGATAGGATCTTTTCTCCTCAAGCAATACGTCCCTGTGGACAATCCCGGTCTTGCGGCTCTGGATCACGTGGCTCCGGGCGCCAGGATACGTATCCGTATCGGAGAGACGGAGCGCGAGGTCATAGTCAAGGGCGTTTTGAAAAGCAAAGTGCAGGACATCAGCCGCAACGTGTACATGCCGGATACGCAACTGCGCGCGATGATCGGCAGGAACGACGGCAACGTGGCCGAGATCGCCGTTAAACTCAAATCCGGCGCGGATCCTCTGGCCGTGCGGGACGCGCTGGTGCAAAGAGGCGTGGATCAGGCGGCAAAAGTCCAGACATATGCGGATGCACAGCCGCAGTTTCTCAAAGATATCGTGACGATGTTTGCGACGCTGGGCAATGTTTTGAGCTCCATCGGACTTGTGGTCGCTTCTATCACCATCTTTATCGTGGTTTTCATCAATGCGCTCACGCGGCGCAAATTCATCGGCATTTTGAAGGGCATCGGCATCAAAGCGGGGGTGATTGAGATATCCTATATATTCCAGTCCATCTTTTATGCCGTGCTGGGATCGGCGGTTGGGCTGATCGCCGTATACGGTATGCTGGTGCCTTTTTTTGCGGCGCATCCGATAGATTTTCCGTTCAGCGACGGAATACTGGTTGCCCATCCGGGGGAGACGCTCGTCCGCGTGGGACTGCTGGTGGGGGCCACGATCCTGGCCGGCTACATCCCCGCGCGCATGATCGTGCGCAAGAATACACTGGATTCCATACTGGGCAGAAACTAACGGCTCTTCCGGCGTATGATTGAAACCAAAAATTTGATAAAGACATTCCGGGATGGCGAGCGCGAGACGCGCGTGCTCAAAGGGATTGATTTTACCGCGGCTGACGGGGAATTTGTGGCGGTTATGGGACGGTCGGGCGCGGGTAAAAGCACGTTTTTATACCAGATCAGCCTCCTGGACGATCCGACATCCGGCGAGGTCGTCGTGGCGGGGCATGATACGCATGCCATGTCGCCCGACGAGAAAATCAATTTCCGTCTGACGCGATGCGGCTACGTGTTTCAGGATTATGCGCTTCTCCCGGAACTCACCGCGCTGGAAAACGTCATGTTGCCTCTTATGATGCAGGGGATGCGCTTGTCTTCCGCCAGGCCGATTGCGGAGGAGGCGCTGGCGCGCGTCAATATGCGCCACCGGCTGGCGAGCCGGCCGTCGCATCTCTCCGGCGGCGAGCAACAGCGCGCGAGTATCGCGCGCGCGGTGGCGCACCGTCCGCGGATACTTTTTGCGGACGAGCCGACCGCCAATCTGGACAATGAGTCGTCGGGTATCGTGATGGAGATATTCCGTGAGCTCCATCGCGCGGGGCAGACCATTGTCATGGTAACTCATGAGGAGCAGTACGCGGCGATGGCACAGCGGATCGTCATCATGGATGATGGGAAAATCGTCTCCGTGGGCCACACCGCATAGCGCGGGCGCTACCCGTGCCGCCAATAATGCGTTATAATGGGAGCGTCGCGCGATTATTATCTTAATGGCAACATTATGATGCGATACGGATACGATTATGGAGGGGACTGGGGCATGATGGGAGGCGCGGGCGCGCTGGGAATCATCACATGGATTGTCGTGATGGCCGACCTGGTGCTCGCGGGCATCTGGCTCTGGAAGCAGATAAAAAAATAGCGAACCGGCGTGTAGTAGCATCATCCCCGCGGCATCCGCCGCGGGGATGATGCATCGCTGTATCTCATGACGCGCCTCTCGCCTTTTCTCTCGCTTTCCGTTCGGGAATACCGGCTTTTTCTGGCGGGTTTTTTTGTTTCGCAGATGGGTGCGCAGATGCAGGTGGTCGCCATCAGCTGGCAGATTTATCAGATCAGCCATTCGGTGGTCGCGCTGGGGTTTGTCGGCATCGTGAGTTTTGTGCCCATTCTTCTTTTCTCCACGATCGGTGGCATGACCGCCGACCACATCAACCGCAAAAAATTGCTTATCGCCACCCAGGCGTTTCTCGCCGCGGTCGCGCTGGCGCTGACGGTCGCCACCGCCGTTCACGTAAGTACGCTGACACTCGTATTTGTGCTTCTGGGCTTGGAGTTTTCGGGCATGGCGTTTTTCGGGCCGGTGCGTCAATCCGTCATCCCGGACCTCGTGCCGCGCGCGTACCTCCTCAACGCCGTCAGTCTCCAGATACTGGCGCGACAGGCCGCCACCATCATCGGCCCCGCCGTGGCGGGATTTCTCATAGCGCTGTACGGCGTCCAGAGCGTGTATCTGTTCAATAGCATCGCCCTGATTGTCATGATTATCACGATCATACCCATCACGATTCCCATCCACCACGATGCGCATAAATCGGCTTTTGGTGTATCCTCGCTGATGGAAGGCGCGCGGTTCATCAGAAAATCAAGGATCATCTTCTCCACGATCATGCTGGATTTTTCGGCGACGTTTTTCGGATCCGCCACATCCCTCCTGCCTATTTTTGCGGTTGATATCCTGCGCGTGGATTCGGGCGGACTCGGCCTGCTGTACGCGGCCACGTCCGCCGGGGCCGTGGTCGCGGGCATGATACTTTCGGGGATGAAAAAAGTTCACCATCAGGGCAGGATTATCGTAGGATCGGTTCTCCTCTACGGATGCGCGACCGTGGGGTTCGGGCTGTCCCGCTCGTTTTATCTCTCGCTTGCGTGTCTCGCGCTGGCCGGCGCGGGGGATATGATCAGCACAATCCTGCGCAACAACATCCGTCAGTCGCTCACACCCGCCCCCATGCGCGGCAGGATGACTGGCATCAATATCTTGTTCGCCCAGGGCGGCCCGAAACTGGGGGACGCGGAAGCGGGATTTGTGGCGGCCGCGACATCGGGGCCCGTATCGGTCGTGATAGGCGGCATCGGCACTATTGCGTCTACACTGGCGATTGTTGCGGCCATGCCCCGACTACACTCATTCAAAGGTGACGAACTTGCGGCGTAAAACCGGCTGTCGGTATGGCCGCGCGCCGGTATTTTGTGTCCTCCGTCCGTTTCGTGATATAAATGAGAGATATGCGGCGGATGGGACTATTTGTTTTGGCGGTTCTAGCGGTTCCCGCGATGGCGCGGGCGGATGGCGCTTTTACCCGCAATTTGTACTTTGGCATGCGCGCCGATCCGGATGTGGTGCGTATGCAGGAGTTCCTGCGCGGGCAGGGATATTTTACGTATCCGCAATCAACGGGTAATTACTTCAGCGCGACGCTTGACGCCGTAAGGAGATGGCAGAGAGACGCGGGACTGCCGCCGGTGGGGGGAAGTTTCGGCCCGCTGTCCCGCGCCCTGGCCAATAAAATAATGGCCGCAACACCCACAACGCCTGCCCCTGCCGCGAGTTCTGTCGCGGCGGTATCCGACGACTCGCCATACAAAGGGAAGATATATATCAACTGGGTATCCGGGACATCGTCTTTGGCTGGCAACGAATCCATAGAGATTGAGAACAGAAGCCCCCAGGACAGGATCACGATTACAGGATTTCGCATGGACAACGCCGCGCACGAATCCGTGATTATCCCGTCGGGATACGAACTACCGGGGTTCGCATCCGCGGCGGATCCCATCGTGCTCCAGCCGGGGGATCACGCGACCATCAGCATGGGCAAGCAGGAGCGGCGGATCAATTTCAGGGAAAATATGTGCACCGGATATTTTGACGAGACATCCGTCTTTTCCCCCGGTCTCAATCACAACTGCCCCCGCATCCAGCCGACGCGCTCGGTATCGTATACGGACCAGTGCATCACCGCCATAGAGAGCGTGGGCACATGCCGGAGTCTCCATACGGAGACGTATATCGGCCCCGCGTGCCAGGCCTTTGTGGATGCGCATCTCAACTACGCCGGGTGCGTCGCCGATTCGCGCGGGCGCCCCGATTTCTATTCGCGCCGGTGGCTTATCTGGATGCAGCGCGACCGGGAGTTTTTCCGCGATCTGGTGGAGCGCGTCGTCCTGCGCGACACGCAGGGCAAGATCGTGGCGGAATACGGTTATTGAGACGCAAGCGCGCGGAATGCGCGGTAATTATCGTGCGGGTATGAGACTATCATTTCATGGAGGCGCCAGAGAGGTTACGGGCGCGTGTCATCTGGTGGAATCCGGCGGGCGGAAGATACTGGTTGACTGCGGGCTGTTTCAGGGCTCGCACGAATGCGAGGACATGAATTTTGACGATTTCGGATTTGTGCCCTCGGAAATATCCGCGGTCATCGTAACTCACGCGCACCTGGATCACGTGGGCCGCATCCCCAAACTGGTGCGCGGGGGTTTTGCGGGGACGATTTATTCCACGGCGGCGACGCGCGAGCTGTCGGCGCTTATTTTGGAAGACGCGCTGGGGCTTGCGGCGCGGCGGGACGATGCGCTGTACACCGCCGACGATCTGCGGCGGACGCTCTCGCTCTGGCGCGATGCGCCGTATCGTGCGCCGGTGGATCTGGGCGGTGGGGCGTGGTTTTCGCTCCACGACGCGGGTCATATTTTGGGATCGGCGATGGTCGTCGTGGAGGCGGAGGACAGGCGCCTGCTTTTCACCGGAGACCTGGGCAACGTGCCGTCCGTGCTCCTCCCGCCGCCCGACGCCGTCTCCGGCGCGGACTATCTGGTGATGGAATCGGCCTATGGCATGCGGACGCATGAGCCGCCCGAGGAGCGCGCGCTCCATCTGGAGCGCGCAGTAGAGGACGCCGCGACGCGCGGCGGGGCGCTGTTGATCCCGGCGTTTGCCACCGAGCGCACGCAGGATATTCTTTTTCTGCTCAACGAAATGGCGCACCACAAAAGAATCCCGGATGCCCCCATTTTCGTGGACTCGCCTCTGGCGATACGTATCACCGAGGTCTATGAGCGGTACCCGGATGCTTATAATGATGCGATACAGGCATTGTTGAAAATGCACCCCAATCTGTTCCGTTCCCGCAAACTCCGTTTTACCCAGAGCGTGGACGAGTCAAAAGCGATCAATGGCGTGGCGTCCCCCAAAGTCATCATCGCCGGTTCCGGCATGATGGCGGGCGGCAGGATACTGCATCATGCCAAGCGATACTTGGGAGACCCCGACAGTATACTCCTGATCACGGGGTATCAGGCGGCGGACTCTCTGGGCAGGCGGCTGATTGAAGGCGAGAAAAATGTCAAAATCATGGGCGATGACATTGTTGTGCGCGCCGAGGTCAGAAAGATAAACGGATTTTCAGCTCATGCTGACAGTCCTCAACTGTACGCGTTTACCGAGGCCCAGCGCGATACGCTCAAACACGCATTCATCGTGCAGGGAGAAGATGAACAGGCGCAGGGACTGGCCCAGCAGATCGCGGACCGGATGGGTATCGCGGCGACGGCTCCTGTGCAGGGGCAGGCTTTTGAGTTATAATGACGCGTATGGAAAAATCGACTCCACACACGCATCTCAAGTATAAAATCTGCATCTCGGGCGCCGCCGAGACGGGGCACTGTGCGCCCGACGCGCTGGAAAAAGCAAAGGCGCTGGGCGCCGAAATAACCCGCCAGGGTGGGGTTTTGGTGACGGGGGCCACAACGGGCGCGCCGTACTGGGGCGCGATCGGCGCCAAAGAGGCGGGGGGTTTTGTTGTCGGCGTCTCACCCGCGTCCTCGGAGGCGGAGCACGTCAAAAAATACCGTCTTCCGCTTGATTATCAGGATATGATTATCTACACGGGATTCGGATACGCGGGACGCAATCTTCTCCTCACACGCTCGTCGGACGCAGTGCTGATGGTTTGCGGCCGGATGGGGACGCTCAACGAGTTCACTATAGCGTTTGAAGACAACAAACCGATCGGTGTTTTGACGGGTACCGGCGGCATGGCCGATGAAATGAAAGAACTCCTGAAAAAAGCACACCGGGGGCAGGGCAAGGTTGTTTTTGATCCGGACCCCGGACGCCTGGTGGAGAGGGTCATAGAAATTGTCGGCTCGGAAAAGATAAAAGACAACTGACGGACGTTTAATTTGTTTCCGCCATGCCTTTTGTGAAAGCTGTGCTCACGCTTGCGGGTATGGTCATTGGCGCGGGGATGTTTGCCATCCCTTTTTCTTTTGCGCAGGCGGGATTTTGGGCCGGTGCGGGCCAGCTGATCGTATTGTCCGCCGTGGTTCTGGCCATGCATCTTCTCTACGCCCGGATCGTGCTTGAGACCCCCTCCTATCACCGGATGCCCGGGTATATACGCGTTCACCTGGGACGCCTGCCCGCCGCAATCGCGTGGGCATCGGCGCTTTTCGGCACGACGGGGACACTGCTTGCGTATCTGGCGATAGACACGGTTTTCCTGCGGACGCTGATTGCGGGCGGCGGCGCACAGCCGCCGCTGTGGTGGGTCGCGGGACTTGCGGGCGCCGTGGCAGTGATTACGTTTTTCCCCCTGAAAAAAGAAGCGGTCATCAACGGCGTGCTGACAGTGTTTGAAATTGCCTTCATCACGGCCCTCCCCATTCTGCTCGCTCCTCATGTCTCGTTGTCGCGCCTGGCGGGCGCGGGCCCCGGTAATTTTCTGGCGCCCTTCGGCGTTCTGCTCTTCGCACTCTCGGGTGGGAGCGTCATTCCGGATATGATCACCGTCCTGGGGCGCGACAAAAAGAAAGTACGCCTCGCCGTGATTGCAGGATCCCTCATACCGGCGGCGCTTTATTTTTTCTTCGCGTTTGCGGTAGTGGGGGTCTCGGGCGCCGGGACGAGCCGGGAAGCGGTCGCGGGGCTCCGGCAGGTGATCGGGGATGATATTGCGCTGTGGGCCGCCGCCGCGGGATTTTTCGCGGTGCTGACTTCCTATATAGCGCTCTCGGCCAATTTTCAGGCAACGTTGCGCCTGGATATGGGCATGCCCCGCACTGTCGCGTGGTTTGCCGCATCTTTCTCGCCCTTTATACTCTATCTCCTGGGACTGCAGAACTTCATCGCGATCATCAGTGTTGTCGGTGTCGCGGGGTTTGGCACGGATGCACTGCTTGTCGCCGCGGCGCACCGCGCGATGCGGCGGAATAACGCGCGACGGGTTTTTTTCGCCCGGGTCGCCGAGTATAGCGTCGTCGCGGTGGCCGTCGCGGGCGTCATTCTGTATATGGGGCGGTTTTTCGTACGATAGGGCGTTTCAAACCGCGGCGGGTTTCGTGCGGGATGTTCCCATGTCCCGCATGAGCGCCGACTTGCGTATATGCCGATCGCAATGAGATGGGCAGACACTCTCTGGCAAGATATGCATCACAAAGGCAGTTGCGCATATGCGACTGCCTTTTGTTGATGTGCGCTTGCCTCTGTCACCCTTTTGCCTCCGGCGTGAAATCAAGCGCGCAGGAATTGATGCAGTACCTTTTGCCGCCCTTGTCGTGCGGGTCGTCGTCAAAGACGTGTCCCAGATGCCCGCCACACGCGGCGCACACAACTTCCGTGCGCCGCATACCCGCGGACGTGTCTTCTTTGAGGATGACCCTGCCTTTGGTTGCAACGTCGGAAAAGCTCGGCCAGCCGGTGTCGGAGTCAAACTTGGCGTCCGACGAGAAAAGAGGGGTTTTGCACGCCGCGCACAGATACATGCCGGTATCGTGGTTTTGCACAAGCGTGCCGCTGAAAGGCGTCTCGGTTCCTTTCTCGCGCATGACGCGGTACTGCTCGGGCGTGAGACGCTCCCGCCAGTAGGCGTCGTCGCGGATGGTTTTTGAGGTGTCCATGGGGACATTATAATTCTTTTTGCCGTACGCGCAACGAATATGATACGATCACCGTGTTTATATGCGCTGGAGCACGACATCGGTATGTCAAACCATGATATAGCGGAAATACTCAACGAGACGGGCGTACTTTTTGCGATGCGGGATGTCCCGTTCAAGCCCCGCGCCTACGAGAAGGCGGCGGAGGGCGTCATCGGGCTGGACCGCGAGGCTGGAGAGATATACCGATCCGGCGGTCTCAAAGCGCTGGAGGCGATTCCGGGCGTGGGTCGCGGCATTGCCTTGCACATAGAGGAGATGCTTAAAACGGGGGATTTCCGTGAACACCGCGCGCTCAAGAAAAAAATGCCCGCCGATATCGCGGATCTCACGGCGGTGGAGGGCGTGGGTCCCAAAATGGTGAAAGTACTATGGGAGCGGCTCCGCATCCGCACGCGGGCCGACCTGGAGCGCGCCGCCCGCGCGGGCAAAATCGCGAAGTTGCCGCGCATGGGCGCCAAGGCGCAGGAGAGAATACTCAAAGGCATTGAGTTTTTAAAGCAATCGGGCGGCAGGCGCCCCCTGGGGCTTATCCTCTCCGAGTTGCGCGGCCTGGAGCGGATGATAGGCGATTTTCCCCACGTGGAGCGGGTGGCCATCGCCGGCTCCGCGCGTCGGAGACGCGAGACAATCGGCGATATTGATATGCTGGCGGCATCCCGCAGGCCGGATGCGGTCATGACGCGATTTTTGGACCTGCCGCAGGTGGGGCATGTGTACGCGCACGGCCGCACCAAAACAAATGTCCGCCTCAAAAACGGCATGGATTGCGATCTGCGCGTCGTGCCTCCCGAATCGTGGGGTGCCGCGCTTAATTATTTTACCGGCTCCAAGGATCACAATATCGCTCTGCGCGAGATCGCGGTGAAAAAAGGTTTCAAACTCAACGAGTACGGGCTGTTCCGGGGAGAGCGGATGGTCGCCGGAGTCGACGAGCGCGACATTTACAAAAAACTCGGGCTCTACTACATGGAGCCTGAATTGCGCGAAGATACCGGCGAAATAACCGCGGCGCAAAAAAATACCCTGCCGCGGCTCGTAGGATACGGCGATCTGAAGGGTGATTTGCAGGTGCAGACCGACTGGACGGACGGCGAGGACTCAATAGAAACCATGGCGCAGGCCGCGCACGATGCGGGACTGGAATACATTGCCGTCACGGATCATACGCGGAGTCTTGCAATGACGGGGGGCGCTGATGAAAAGAAACTTTTGCGGCAGATGGCGGCGATTGATGCGCTCAATGCGGAGAAATTCAAAGGCAGAAAATTCCGCGTGCTCAAGGGCGCGGAAATCAATATCGGCAGGGACGGGACGCTGGATATCGCCGATGACGTGCTGGCCCGCCTGGATGTGGTAGGCGCGGCGGTACACAGTCATTTCAAACTCTCGCGCGCCGAGCAGACCGCGCGCGTCATCCGCGCCATGGAAAACCCGCACATAGATATTATTTTCCATCTCACGGGACGCATTATCGGCCGCCGCGAGCCGATTGATCTGGATATTGACGCGGTCATCGCCGCCGCCCGCAGGACGCGTACGGTCCTGGAGATCAACGCGTATCCCGAGCGCGCCGATATCAGGGACGATTATATACGCAAGTGCGTGGCGGCGGGGGTACGGATGAGCATTGACTCCGATGCGCATGCGGCGGCCCATTACCAATACCTGGAGTGCGGCATCGCGCAGGCGCGCCGCGGGTGGGCCGAAAAAAAAGACATCATCAACGCATGGCCCGCGGGCCGCATGCTGGCCATGCTCAAATAATCAATTCATCCGCGCAATAACCCCCGGCGGACGCCGGGGGTTATTGTCATCGTGTCATAATTTCCGTCTCATTCACCGCGCGATTTTGAGGATTTCTTTAAAAACGGCCGGGTGCGCCGCCGCGATCTGGGAGAGCACTTTGCGGTCCAGTACGACACCTTTTTTCTTCAGCCCTCCCATGAGCGTGCTGTACGACATGCCGTCGGCGCGCGCGGCGGCTCCGATCCGGGTCTGCCAGAGTCCGCGGAACGTGCGCTTCTTTTCTTTTCTGCCGGTAAACGCATGGCTCCATGCGTGCATAAGGGCGTCATGCGCCATACGCTCTTTTGATTTTCTGCCCCACTTGAAGCCCTTGGCGGCTTTGAGCAGGCGTTCTCTTTTTTTGTGGGCGATGACGCCTCGTTTGACTCTGGTCATATCGTACTATTGATTTTGGTTGAGATACGCGCGGATTTTTTTCCCGAATGATCCCACCGGCGCTGTCATTTTATTGTGACGCAACTGGGTGCGGCGGGGTGCTTTGGCGTTGAAATGATTGTGACCGGCTCTGCGGTGGAGCAGTTTTCCGGTTTTGGTCACCTTGATGCGTTTGCGTACGGCCTTCCTCATATGCGTATGCGACGGATTATTTTTTTGAAATCATCGCGATGAATCCCTGGGGAAATCGTTTGGGCGGGGATTCCATGGTAAACGGGGATGGGATCATGTCCAGGAATTTCCTGAATCGCTCCATCGCGAGCGTTCCGTGGGCCTTTTCCCGTCCGCGCAGGCGCATGTCTATGCGTACTTTGTCGCCGTCCTCCAGAAACTTGGCGATTTGTTTGGCGCGGAGCGCCAGATCGTGGACGCCAGTGGTAAATCCTATCCGTATGCCTTTGACCTCGGATTCTTTCTGTTTTTTGCCGTGCTCGCGCTCGCCCTTTTCGCGCTCGTACTTGAATTTGCCGTAATCCATGATGCGCGCGACGGGCGGATTGGCGGTGGGGGATATTTCTATGAGATCCAGTCCGCGTTCCTGTGCGATGCGGAGCGCCTCGGCGGTTTCCATTACACCCAGATTCTCCCCCGTGTCTCCGATAACGCGCAAAGGCGAGGAACGGATCCATTGATTGATACGGTATCGTCTCTGAATGGTGGTGAAGATTAAGGTATAAACGAAACGCGTGGGAGCGCTGAAGCGCGTCCGGCTCTGTGGCCGCGCTGTTGCGTACTACTGGAGATGGGGGGAATTGAACCCCCGTCTGGAAACAAGTGCGATATACCGTAGCTACGGGCGTAGCTGAATGTGGTATGCGGATCGCAAATAAACATTCAGCAAAATTTTTGCGACCCGTTTCCGGTAGAGTGTCGCCGGCGTCCCCGGACGGCGCCGATCAAGCCCGAAGCATGACACCCGTTATCTGTGGCTCGGGCGCCGGCAGGCGGATGGCATCCGGCTAAAAAATTAGGCGAATGCGGGGGCGTAGGCCGGGCCGCCGAACAAATCGGCGGAGACGGCTACCGATCCTTCAGATACATTTGCATGTATGCTTTGCAAAGGGTTTTACGAGTGGTCTTTGCGTCCTCGGCCCGGCGTTATGTCTCGTCATTCCCATCGAAGCCGGTCATCCCCGTTTCAATGTGCGTTCTATCTCGCGGTCGGTCTCGCGTTTTTTGATGGTTTCTCTTTTGTCGCCTTTCTTTTTGCGGCGTCCGAGCCCCAGCAATATCTTGACGCGATTGCGCACAGCATACACTTTCAGGGGCACTATTGTCAATCCTCTGGCCGACGCGCCTCCGGTCAGTTCTTTGATCTCCGACCGGTGGAGGAGGAGTCGGCGCGTGCGCGCCGGATCGTAATTTGCGGGCGCGTTGGCCGGCTGGTACGGTGGGATGACCGCGTTGATGAGCCACGCCTCGTCCCCGCGGATCAGCGCGTATGATCCCGCCAGACTCACGCGCCCGTTTTTGACGGCCTTGACCTCAAAACCGAAAAGCGCCATCCCCGCCTCGTATGTCCGGATGATGTCATAATCAAAATGCGCGCGGCGGTTGACGGCCAGTTCCTGCATCGTACGACTATTCTATGCGCGTCTTTCTTTTTTCGCAAAGTTTGTATAGAGTGGGCGCATGATAAGGGAGAAAATAAGAAAATCAATTGCGGATGCCGCCCGTGCGATTGGCGGGGTCGGCATCTCCGCAGAGTTTTCGGTATCATCCCCGGAAAATCCGGCGCATGGGGATTATGCTTCCAATGCGGCAATGGTTCTGGCAGGCACGTTGAAGCAAAACCCCATGGAGATTGCGCGGCGAATCATAGATGCGATCGGCGCTCATGAACTGATTGACAGAATAGAAATTGCGCGGCCCGGATTCATTAATTTTTTTATCAGCAATCACGCTCTATGGGACGTGATTGCTGAAGTCCTTGCGCATCCCGGCACATGGGGCGACAGCAACACCGGCAGAGGCAAGACGGTTGTCATAGAGTACTTCCAGCTCAATATCGCCAAGCGTCCCCATATCGGCCACATACGCTCGGCCGTCATCGGGGACGCGCTCAAGCGCATGTTCGCGTCGCAGGGCTACACGGCGGTATCGGACACGCACGTGGGCGACTGGGGTACGCAATTCGGAATCCTGCTCCTTGGGTACAAAGAAGCGGGCGCCGATCTGCATACCAAAGAAATAACAGACGATCCGTTCGCCGCGCTGGAAGAAATATATCTGACGGAGAACGACCGGATCAAGAGCGATCCGGCCAGACGCGAGATGGCCAAACAGGAATTTGCGAAGTTGGAACAGGGCGATATCAAAAACGGAGAAATCTGGCAGTGGATGGTAGATGTCTCCATGCAAAATCTGGAGCGAAGCGCCGTGCGTCTCGGCCTCCTGCCTTTTGATGAGCATCGCGGGGAGAGTTTTTACGAAGACCAAATGAAGCCGATTGTGGAGATGGCTTTGCAAAAAGGCGTTGCAAAAAAAACAGAAGACGGCGCGGTAATCGTGGATCTCACGGCAGAAAATCTGGACGAGGCGGTGCTGATAAAATCCGACGGCGCGTCCACGTATCTCCTGCGCGATCTGGCGACTATTCGCTATCGCAAAGAACGATGGAATTTCTGGAAGAATCTCTATGTCGTGGATGTGCGTCAGTCGCATCATTTCAGGCAAGTATTTCGCATTGCCCAACTGCTTGGGCTTGAAGGGGTGGATGAAGGGAGTACTATTCCGTATGGTGTGCCACAAAATGATGATAGTCAGTCTCTCGTGCAGGAGAAGGAAACAAGCGACGGCACTACCATTTCTTTTCCGAACCTCTTCTTATCTATAGAAGGGGTTAGTGGCACCGCACACATAAGTTACGGCTTCATGAAATTGCCGGAAGGAGGCGCGGTCAGCACACGGGGCGGCACGGGTATCTCGCTGGAGAAAGTGCTGGACGAGGCGGTGGACAAAGCCGCGGCCGTGATACGGCAAAAAAATCCGAATCTCAAAAATGCCGATGCTGTGGCGCGCGCGGTGGGCATCGGGGCTTTAAAATATTTTGACTTATCGCATCATCGCGATTCTGACATCGTGTTTTCGTGGGATCGCGCGCTGTCGTTTGAGGGCAATACGGGGCCGTATCTGCAGTACACGCACGCGCGGCTCAAAAGCATACTGGACAAAGCACGGGTTGCGGGACACCTGTCGTTGCCCGATGAGCATACGCCCATGGACGCGACGGAGCATCGCCTGGGACTGGTGATTGCGCGCTTTCCCGACGCTATCACGGACGCGCTTGCGATATATTCTCCGCATGTTTTGGCCGGGTATTTGTATGAGTTGGCGCAGACCGCCAATGAATTCTATCACTCCCACCCCGTCATGCAGGAACAGGACGAGCGGAAAAAGAACCTCCGCCTCGCCCTGGTCACCACCGCCTCCACTACTCTTGAACGAGGCCTCGCACTCCTGGGCATCGGTGCTCCCGGAGAAATGTAATCTCCACTACGCCATCGTTATTCCTATAATATCGCACGCCAGACGGTCGTCTCGGGTGCGATGTTATACGAAGTTGATTTTCGGCCGGTGAGTCATATATAATGCCCACTATGCCAGAGAAGAAGAAACAGCGGACGATGCCGGAGCGGGAGGAGGAGATACTGAAGTTCTGGAATCGTAAGAAGATTTTTGAAACCTCTCTCGCGCGGACAAAAAAGGGGAAACCGTTTGTGTTTTACGAGGGGCCGCCGACCGCCAACGGCATGCCGGGCATCCACCATGTGGAGGCGCGGGCTTTCAAGGACGCGGTATTGCGCTACAAAACCATGCGCGGGCTTTTTGTGCCGCGGCGCGCGGGGTGGGATACGCACGGGCTTCCGGTGGAAATACAGGTGGAGAAGAAACTCGGCTTCAAAACCAAGCACGATATTGAGCAGTACGGCATCGCGCGGTTCAATGCGGAGGCGAAAAAATCAGTGTGGGAATACAAAGAAGAATGGGAGCGTCTCACGCGGCGCATGGGATTTTGGGTTGATCTCAAACATCCCTACATCACATATGAGACGTCGTATATAGAATCACTGTGGTGGATCATCGCGGAGTTTTGGAAGCGTGGCCTGCTGTACGAGGATTACAAGGTGGTCCCGTGGTGCCCGCGGTGCCAGACGGGGCTGTCATCCCACGAGGTTGGCCTGGGATACAAAGAAGTCAAAGATACGGCGATTACCGTAAAATTTGAACTGGAGGAGGATCCCGGAACATACATTTTGGCATGGACAACTACGCCCTGGACACTACCAGGAAATGTGGGACTGGCAGTAAATACCAGAATGCCTTATCAGCAAGTCCAATCTCGTGGAGGGAAAGAGAAATATATTTTTGCTGACGGATTGGCTGGAACCCCTTACAATCTCAAACTTTTTGATGCAAGCCTCCTCGCTGATGAAGCAATAATTACGAAAGTAGAAGCAAAGAATTTGATCGGGAAAAAATACAAGCCGCTTTTTGACGTACCTGAACTGAAGAAATCGGAAACGGCGTACAAGATATACGCGGCGGATTTTGTGTCTGCGGACGAGGGTACGGGCGTGGTGCATACGGCGGTGATGTACGGCGAGGACGACTATAAACTCGGCCATGAAGTCGGTCTACCGAAATCCCATACGGTCACGGAGGACGGGAAATTTATTGATGGCCTGGGCGCGTTGTCGGGACTCTTTGTCAGGGCGCCGGAGACAACGGCAAAGATACTGGAGATTCTCGGCGATAAGGTTTTTCAGCACGGATCGTACGCGCACGAATATCCGCATTGCTGGCGGTGCTCTACGCCGCTCCTTTATTATGCGCGCAAGGCGTGGTGGGTGCGGACGACGGCGGTGAAAAAAGAATTGCTGGCCAATAATGAGAAAATAAACTGGGTGCCGGAACATCTGAAAAAGGGGAGGTTTGGCGAGTTTCTGCGCGATGTACGGGACTGGTGCTTCTCGCGCGAGAGATACTGGGGCACGCCTCTGCCGATATGGAAGTGCGAGACGTGCGGCGCGATTGAGGTTTTCGGCTCCGTCGCGGAGCTGAAAAAACGCGCGGGGGCCGTGCCGCGCGACGAGAAAAAGCAGATCAACCTGCACCGGCCGTATGCGGATGATGTGGTCTTCGCGTGCGCAAAGAAACAATGCGCGGGCTCCATGCGGCGCACGCCGGAGGTGGCGGACGTGTGGTTTGATTCGGGCGCAATGCCTTTTGCCCAGAATCACTATCCGTTCAATACCGAAGAAAAACTGCAATTCCCCGCTGATTATATCTGCGAGGCGGTGGATCAGACGCGCGGGTGGTTTTACAGTATGCTCGCCGTCGCCACTCTGCTGGGCCGCGGGATGCCGTACAAAAACGTGATCTCTCTGGGGCATGTGCTGGACGCAAAGGGAGAGAAGATGTCCAAATCCAAAGGCAACATCGTAAGCCACGACGAGATGATTGAGAAATACGGCGTGGACGCTTTGCGGTGGTATTTCTTTACGGTCAACGGACCGGGGGAGCCGAAACGGTTTGAAGAAAAAGATGTCGCGCTCCGCGCGCGCGGGTTTGTGGCGACACTCTGGAACAGTTTTGTATTCTGGGATACCTATGTCGCAAAAAACCCAAAACTGAAAGCGCAGAATCCGGGGTCAAAAAATATTCTTGATAAGTGGATTCTTACCGTGTTGAATCAGCTGATTTTGCAAGTTGGCGAGGACATGGACGCGTATGATCTCGTCGGGGCGGCCCGGGCGATTGACGAATTTACGATCAATGACTTTTCGCAGTGGTATATCCAGTGTTCGCGCCGCCGGCTTCAGCATCCGCGCGACGAACGGGAGGGACATGAAGCCGCGGCGGTGATGGCGCGCGTCCTCCTCACGCTTGCGGAGTTGTCAGCGCCTTTCGCGCCGTTTGCCGCCGAGGCGGTGTATCAGGGCCTGCGGAAGAAAATGGGTCTGCGCGAGGAGAGTGTGCATCTCCGGACGTGGCCCGCGAGAAGTTCCCGGATGGAAGACGGATGGCTTTTGGATCATATGCGCTTAGCGCGTGGGATGGTGGCGCAAGCATTAAAACTGCGCGCGGAGGCGGGTATCAAAGTACGCCAGCCGCTGGCATCCTTTTCCGCGCCCGGCATCGAGGAGGAATTTGAAAAACCAATAGAGGACGTGATCAAAGATAGAATCAACGTGAAGAAGATCGTGTGGAGGAAAGACATTCATCTGGACACGGTGCTGACGCCGGAATTAAAAATGGAGGGCGTGGCGCGGGAGGTCATCCGCAATATCCAGGAGATGCGCCGCGAGCTGGGTCTCACGCCGTCGCGCACGGTCGCCATCGCGGTCGGAGGCGGCGCTGTGGCCGACGATCTGATGAGGCAATGGGGCGCGGTTATCGCGCGTGATACCCACAGCCGTGTGGTCGCCTCTGGCGGCATCCGGGCAGAGCCGCGCCTGGAGCGCGCGCTCCGGATTGATGATGCGGAAATCCGTATGGCACTGGTATGAGAACGAGGGGTATCGTGCTCAAAAAACTGGACATCGGGGAGGCGGATGCGCTGTACGCGATCTATACCGAGGATATGGGCAAAATAACGGCGCGCGCCCGGGGCATCCGCAAAAACGAGGCGAAACTGCGCGGACACCTGGAGCCGCTGTCCTTGTCTGCGGTTCGTCTGGTATGCGGCAAAAACGGGGAGAAACTCATCGGCGCGGCGCTTGTGAATTTCTGGGAGCGCATGCGGAGCGGCGAGAATACCCTGCGCCTGGCCGCATACGCCGCGCGGCGCGTTGACGAACAGGTTTTTCCGGGCGAGCGTGATCCGGCGCTGTGGGATTTGCTGACCGCCACGTTCTCTGTTCTAGACCGCGAGGAGTTCAGCGACGAGCGGGCCGAGACTTTTATCCGCGCGTTTGACCGGTCGCTCTCCCGGTGTCTGGGGCATGGCGATGGCGCAGATGACTCCGGATATATCCTGCCGGACGCGAACGGCGCGATGGCGTCGGCATACGGAACGGAGTATGATGAAGTACGATGAGCAGGCTTGATGAACTGGAAGAAGATTTGTACGGCCGGGAACAAGACCCCGTTTTGCGCAGGCGCAAAACAGGCATGCCTCTGCCCGCGTCCCGCGTGCGTATCTCCCGCGTCTGGGGGGATGCGGACGGCCGGAGCGCGCCGTCCGACGGCGCGCCATCGCGTCGGAGTGTGAAAAAAATCCTGATGATCGGTGCCACGGGCATCATACTTTTCGCCGCAGGAGGTATTGCTTTTATTTATTTTTATCTGGGTGCGGACAGGCGCGAGGCGCAGGTTGTGGTGGGGGGGCCGGATACCGTGGAAGCGGGACAGGTGGTAACGATCCCCGTCACGGTGCGCAACATCGCGTCCGCCGCGCTGGAGGACGGCGACCTGGCGGTCGCGGTCCCACCGGGCGCCGTCGTCAAAGAGGCATCGGGACTTGAGCATCCGGCGGATGCGCGTGTTGTCCTGCATATAGGATCACTGGCTCCGGGCGAGACGCGGACGCAGGAGATCGCTCTGCGTTTCTTCGGGCGTGAGGGTGAGGCGCAGGAAATATCGGCCGCATTTTTGTACCGGCCCGCGGCGTTGAGCGCGCAGTTTTCTTCGCAAGGGAGCAGGCGGATTATCATCGCCCGCGTGCCGCTGGAAGTTTCCTGGGATGTGCCCCAGACGATTGTCGCCCGTCAGCCTGTCCGGATAGCCATGCGGTTGAGTTCGCAGGCGCCGGCGCCGTTCGGGCCTTTGTGGCTTCGCGCGGATTATCCGCCCGGTTTCGCACTGGCGTCCACGGATCCCAAACCCGCGTCCGAGAATAATCTATGGAGCATAGGCGTTCTGGACCCGGGCAGAGAAGAGACCGTGGTTATCAACGGCTCGTTTGACGGCACAAGCGGCGAGGTCAAGTCTCTGCGCGCGGGGCTGGGGTCGTATGACGAGCTGACCAAAGAGTGGCATCCGTGGCGCGAAGCGACACAGGACATCCAGCTCGCCGCGACACCCTTTGCGCTCTCCACGACCGTCCAGGGCGCGCGCGAGGGCGTTATCATGCCCGGCGAGTATGCGGACATCGTCGTTCATTACGAAAACCGCAGTGCGACCGCGGTCAAAAACGTTTCCATCACCGCCGCGGTGGACAGCGTCATCGCGGACATGACGAGTGTGGCGATAACCGAAGGCGGTGTCTTTGATGAGCGGACAGGTGCTATCGTATGGGGGCCGGGCGGGACACCGGCTTTACGTGAAGTGGCTCCCGGCCAGGCGGGCAATCTGCATATCGGCATCAATACCAAAGCGCGGCCGCCGATGCGCACTGCCGCCGACAAGAACTTTAAACTGCGCGTCCGCGCCAGTATTCGGAGTGCCGACGCGCCCGGAGAATTGCGGGGCGCCGAATTGAGCCCCGACGATACCATGGAGATGAAGGTGGCGACGATAGCGCTCTTCTCCGGGCGCACGGTATTCCGGTCATCTCCCATCCTCAATACCGGCCCCCTGCCTCCACGGGTGGGTGACAAGACCACATATGTCGTCATCTGGGAGGCGCGTAATTTTACCAATGATCTGGACGAGACGGAGGTGAGTGCGCCTCTGCCGCCCAATGTCCGATGGGAGGGCGCCACATTCCCCGCCGCTACGCACATAACATACGATACTGCATCCAGTGAAGTCCGCTGGAGCATCGGACGGCTTGCGGCCGGCACCGGCGTGATTGCGCCGTCGCTTACCGCGGCATTTCAGGTATCCGTGATACCGTCTGCCGCGGACGCGGGCAAGACGGTGGCGCTTACCGGAGAGGCGCACGCGTCGGGCAAAGATCAGTTTACGGGGGAGCAGATAATGGGTCGCATGGATCCACTGACCACCGAACTTCCATCCGATCAGGCGGTATCCCCCGAACACTGGCGTGTCGCCAAATAATTCGCACGCGCAACTATACAAAAAGCGGATGATATAGTATCAATGATGCATGGCCGCTGAACAGACACTCATGGACAAAATAACGGCGCTGTGCAAGCGTCGCGGATTTATTTTCCCCGGATCGGAGATTTACGGGGGTCTGGCGGGCACATGGGATTACGGGCCGCTGGGCGTGGAGCTGAAAAACAATATCAAGCGGATGTGGTGGGACAGATTTGTCCACGGGCGCGAGGATATGACGGGTATTGACTCGGCGATTATCATGAATTCTCGCGTGTGGGATCGGAGCGGGCATGTGGAGACGTTCAGCGATCCCTTGGTGGAGTGTAAAAAATGCCATCAGCGCTTTAGGGCGGATACTTTGTTTCGTGGTGAAGAAATAAAAAATAGATCGTCGGATTCTACATGGGCATGCAGTAATTGCGGCGAGTTTAACGGCGCCATCGTCTCCAGACAATTTAATCTTCTCTTCCGCACGTTTGTCGGGCCCGTGGAGGACACCGCGAGCCGGACGTATCTGCGCCCCGAGACCGCGCAGGGCATGTTTGTCAATTTCAAAAATGTCGCGGATACGACGCGCCGCAAACTGCCGTTCGGCATCGCACAGATCGGCAAGGCGTTTCGCAACGAAATCACGCCGCGCGATTTTGTCTTCCGCTCGCGCGAGTTTGAACAGATGGAAATAGAATACTTTGTCCGCGAGCCCGCGTGGCGCGAGGCGTTTGACATGTGGCTGGCCGAGATGCGCCGGTGGATGACGGACATCGGCGTACGCACGGAACATGTCCATGAACTGGAAGTGCCCGCGGACGAACTCGCGCACTACTCAAAGCGGACGGTTGATTTTGAGTACGATTTTCCGTTTGGCAGAAAGGAACTGTATGGGCTCGCGTATCGCACCGATTTTGATCTCAAAAATCATTTCGCGGAGCCGCCATACCGCGAGGAGGGCGCAGAGCCCATGTATCCGCATGTGATTGAGCCCACGTGGGGCGTGGACCGGACGGCCCTCGTCGTACTACTGGAGGCGTATCGCGAAGAGGACAATGCAAACGGCACGCGGGTTGTCCTTGCACTGCCGCCGCGGCTGGCTCCCTACCGGGCCGCCGTCTTCCCTCTGCTTGCGAACAAACCGGATCTTGTGGACAGGGCGCGCCGGGTCTATACTGCGCTCAAGCGGATTGTCCCGACGGCGTGGGACGATAGAGGCAATATCGGCAAGCGCTACTGGGCGCAGGACGAGATCGGCACGCCCTCTTGCATCACGATTGACTTCCAGACGCTGGAGGACGGCACGGTTACCGTGCGCGATCGCGACACCGCCGGACAGGAGAGAGTTTCCGCAGACGCGCTTGATAATTACTTCACCCCAAAAATCGCCTGACACCGTATGTTCAACAAAACAATACTGGAAAACGGTCTGCGAGTGATTACGGCGCCGATGCAAGGAACCAATACCGTCACGGTGCTGGTGCTGTGCGGGACCGGATCGGATCACGAATCGCGCCAGATCGGCGGCATTTCGCATTTTCTGGAGCACATGTTTTTCAAAGGAACCAAAAATCGTCCCACGCCCGATGCTATCAAACACGAGCTGGACGGCATGGGGTCGTTGTCCAACGCGTTTACGAGCCACGAGATTACGGGATATCATATCAAGGCGGCCAGGACATATCTGGACCAATCGCTGGATCTGCTCGCCGATATTTATAACAACTCGCTTCTGTCCGCCGATGAGATAGAGCGCGAACGGCAGGTTATCATAGAAGAACTGCACAAAGACCGCGACACGCCCACGCTGTATATCTGGTGGGTGTGGGAACACCTGCTGTGGGGCGACCAGCCGGCCGGATGGGACGTCATCGGCACGGAGGATGTAATCCGGCGCCTGAGTCGCAATGATTTCGCCGATTATTTTACCCGCCAGTATGTGGCGGGTAATACGGCGGTGGTTATCGCGGGCAATTTTGACGAGGCGCGTACGGTGGATCGGGTGCGCGCGCTTTTTGCCGGGACTCGGACATCCGCTCCCGCGCGCGCCAAACCCGCGGTCACGGAAGATCAGACAGCGCCCCGGCTCGCCATTGAGTACAAAGAAACGGATCAGACGCATCTGGCGATAGGATTTCGCGGGTTTGATGCAATGCATCCGCGCCGATACGCCGCCGATGTTCTGGCATCTCTGCTCGGCGGATCATGGAGCGCGCGCATGTGGGACCGGATACGCGAGAAGCTGGGACTGGCATATACTGTGTTTACCTCGCACGAGGCGTATTCCAACCGCGGGTATATGCTCACCTATGCGGGCGTGGATCACAAAAACGCCGAACAAACCATCGCGGCGGCTCTGGCCGAGTACAAGTCCATCGCCGCGGCTCCGCCGACGGAGGCTGAGCTCAAGCGTGTAAAAGACTACATCCACGGCACCACGCTCATTGGTCTGGAACAGTCCAACGCGGTCGCCAGTTTTATCGGTTCGGAAGAGATGCTTACGGGCAGGCCGGTCACCGCGGACGAGGTTTTTGCAAAACTGGACGCTGTCACCGCAGGCGATATCGCCGAGGCCGCGCGCGAGATGTTCCGTCCCGAGAGATTGAATCTGGCGATGATCGGCCCGTTTAGAGACGGGACGCCGTTTGAGAATATTATTAAAAACTGGTAGACATCGGAGCGTTCAGACGAGCATATTATGCCCGCGCGTGATTTTCAGAATTTTTCCATCTCTACCTGGACCATGATCCGGCTTGTTTTGGTCGTGGTGGCGATTATCGCCATCTCTATGATATGGGATATCATCGCCGCACTTTTCTTTGCCGTGATCGTGGCCTCCGCTCTGGAACCTGCGATTGAGTGGCTCAAAGCCCGCGGCATTCCGCGCATTCTGGGGGTTATTATGGTCTATCTGGCCATTGTGCTGGCGATGTTTTTCCTGTTCTATTTTATCATCCCCCTGCTTCTGGACGACTTGCGCAGTTTCTCCGTCCTCTATCCTTCGCTGGAAGCGCAGGTCCGCTCCGGGCTGGCGGAAGCCGGGAATCTGCCGCTGGCCTCTTTTCTTACGGCAAACTTCGGGGAATTTTTGAGCGCGCCGCTGGCGCAGATCGGCAGTCTGACATCGGATTTGGGGACTATCATCTCGGCGGCTCTTGGTGGGGTATTTTCTCTTGCTCTGGTTTTTGTTTTTTCTTTTTATCTGGCCGCCCAGGAGCGGGGAATTGAAAATTTCCTGCGCCTGGTCACTCCGCTCAAACACGAGTCGTATGTCGTGGATTTGTGGGAGCGCTCGCAAAAGAAACTCGGGCGGTGGCTCCGCACGCAGGTCCTGCTGGGGGCGATCGTGGGACTACTGACATTCTTCGGACTCACGCTTCTGGGCATTCCCCACGCGTTCTTTTTCGCCATCATCGCCGGGCTCTTTGAGATCATCCCGGTCGTGGGCCCGATCTTGTCCGCCGTGCCGGCGGTCGCGGCCGCGTTTCTCGTATCTCCTCTCTTGAGTCTTCTGGTGACGGCGCTGTATATCGTCGTCCAGCAGGCCGAGTCACATGTGATAGTCCCGGTAGTTATGCGCAAAGCGGTGGGATTGAGTCCTCTGGTGGTCGTACTGGCACTGCTCATCGGCGCCAAACTGGGTGGCATATTCGGGATTCTTTTTGCCGTGCCGCTGACCGCCATCGGGGCGGAATTGCTCAACGACTGGGACCGCAAAAAGCGCGCTCTGCTTCCCGAATAGCGGGTCAGAGCATGCGTATGGCCGCCAGAAAAATCAGCGCCTGGAATGGTATGCCGATGAGAGGGTACGGCCCCAGACGGATGGACGTATGCATGCGGTCGTGAAAAGTCTGCAGGGGTTTTAAAAACCGGACGCCGCCCAGATACAATCCCTGCAGGAGGTCGGGCAGGCACCCTCCCACAATGACCGCGCCCAGCCAGAGCCACTGTGTCGTGGTTGCTGGCCGTATGACGATCAGGGCCGCGAGAGCCCCTGTGATGCCGTCCAGCGCTATGGAGCGGATGTCGCGGACGATGAGCGCGCGGAATGTCCCGGCCTGGTCCGCCGTCCAGTTCTCTTTTGGAACTCCGGCGAAAGCCGATGCGGCGTGAAGCCGGTAGTCCCAGTGGGGGATGGCATCGGCCGCGTAGTGCGTCGCGACGGCGATGAAAAATCCGATGACGGGATTTTGTACGGCGAATGTTTTGGTCACCGCGGCGGCGATGGCGATATGTGTGGTGAGTGTCATATAAACTGCAGTATACCTATGGACGGTACAAAACACAAAAACTTTTATCTGACGACGACACTACCCTATGTCAATGCGGACCCTCACATAGGGTTTGCCTTGGAGATGGTGCAGGCCGATACCATCGCCCGTTTCCACGCGTCGCGCGGAGATATCGTGGTGTTTAACACCGGGACGGACGAGCACGGTCTCAAAATCTACCGCAAGGCCGTGGAGGAGGGTATGGATCCGCAGGCGTATGCGGACGAATATGCACGCAGATTTGACCGGCTCAAAAAAGCGCTTGATGTGAGCTATACGCACTTCATCCGCACCACCGATCCGCACCATAAAGCGGCTGCGCAGGAGTTCTGGCGGCGGTGCAGGGCGGCGGGGGATATTGAACAGCGGGATTATGCGGTCCAGTACTGCGTCGGATGCGAGCTGGAAAAAACCGATTCGGAGCTGGTGGACGGCCGGTGCCCGATACATCCGAATATCGCGATAGAACTGCACGACGAGAAAAATTATTTCTTCAAATTCTCAAAATACCAAAAGCCCCTCCTGGATTTCTACGAAACGCACCCGGATTTCGTCCTGCCATCATTCCGGTTCAACGAGATCAAGCGTTTTGTCGCCGACGGTCTCCGGGATTTCAGTATATCGCGTCTGAAAGCCAAATTGCCCTGGGGCGTGGAGGTACCCGACGATCCGGACCACGTCATGTATGTGTGGTTTGATGCGCTGGTCAATTACATATCCACGCTCGGGTGGCCCGAAAACGAGACCAATCTCCGCGCGTTCTGGCCCGGTATGCAGATTGCGGGCAAAGACAATCTGCGCCAGCAATCCGCCATGTGGCAGGCGATGCTCATGTCGGCGGGGCTTCCGCCCTCGCGGCAGATCCTCATCCATGGTTTTGTGACCGTGGATGGCGAAAAGATGTCCAAATCCCTGGGCAATGTCATAGATCCCTTCGCACTGGTGGAGAAATATGGCACGGATGCGGTGCGGTATTATCTGCTCCGCGAGATTCCGTCGGGGGAAGACGGAGATTTCTCGTATGAGAAATTTGAGGCTCGCTACAACGGCGATCTGGCCAACGGCCTGGGCAATCTCGTGGCGCGTGTGGCGAAACTGGGCGAGGGTATCAGCCCGATTTCGTTTGAGAAATCAGATATCAACGAGGTGGTTCTGAGTCATCTCAATATGGTGCGTGAAGCACATGAGGACATGATCACCAATTTTAAACTCAACGACGCGCTGGGGAATATATGGACGCTCGTGGGCGTTGCCGACAAATACATCAATGACCAAAAACCATGGGCTGTTAAATCCGACACCGCCGCCCTGGGCCGTATCATCGGCAACGCCGCGGTGTATATTGACGCCATATCCGACCTGCTCGCGCCGTTTCTGCCGCAGACAGTCACAAAGATCCGCGAGCAGGTTTCAGTCGGGGAGCGCACAATTACCATCAAAAAAGGCGACAATCTCTTCCCGCGTCTCTCTTGAGATATGTCCTGACACATGATGGATATCTTCCTTTTTGACGTCCATACCCATACGCAGTTTGCGGCGTATGCCCCCGATCAGGATGCGGTGATCCGGCGCGCGCTGGACATTGAGAAAAGGAGGTGATACACTTTTGATACACTTAATATTTTCGCCATGCTGGCAACAAAAACACGTATCAATATCAGTGTTCCCCGCGACGTCAGACGCGCTCTGGGCCGGCTTGCCAAGCGCGACGAGATGCCGGAGGCGACAAAGGCCGCCGAGCTTCTCCGGTGCGCCCTGGAGATTGAAGAGGATGACGTATGGGATGCGTCTGCCCGTGCGCGCGACCGCAAGGGCGCGCGCTTTATATCTCATGATCGTGCGTGGGCATGAACTACCGCCTGCGGTATCATGCGCTTGCGGCAACGATAGACATCCCCGCTTTGCCGGATGAGTGGAGGAAGCGGATACGGCGCGCGATAGAAGAACGACTGACGGGGCGCCCGGAATTATACAGCAAGCCCCTGCGCAGATCGCTCAAGGGCTATCGCAAGCTTCGTATCGGCGATTACCGCGTGATTTTCAGGATAGAACATGTCACCGTCAAGATTTTTGTCATTCAGCACCGGTCTCGGGTATACGAGTCGGCAGGAAAACGACTGCACCAATGAGCCCACTTCTTTTTGACGTCCATACCCATACACAGTTTGCGGCGTATGCCCCCGATCAGGATGCGGTGATCCGGCGCGCGCTGGACGCGGGTGTGTGGATGATCAATGTCGGCACGCAGGCGGATACGTCGCGCGCTGCGGTTGAGACCGCGGCGCGGTACGACGGGGGCGTGTATGCGGCGGTGGGCCTGCACCCGGTGCATACCGAGCGGTCGCATCACGACGCGCAAGAGCTGGGAGACACGCAGGACGCCGCGGGGTTTACCAGCCGCGGCGAGGCATTTGACTACGAGTACTACAAAGACATGGCGCGCGACCCCCGCGTGGTTGCCATAGGCGAGTGCGGGCTGGATTACTACCGCCTCTCCGAAGATACGAAGGCAAAACAGCGTGTGGTTTTTGAGCGGCAGATCGCGCTTGCGACCGATGTGAAAAAACCTCTGATGATCCACTGTCGCAACGCATTTGCGGACCTGATTGATGTCCTGCGCGGCCATGATACCGGTCTTTGTACGCCGCCGGGCGTCATACATTTCTTTGCGAGCACGACGGATGACGCGCGCGCCCTCCTGGATATGGGATTTTCGTTCTCGTTCGGCGGCGTCATTACGTTTGCGCGCGACTACGACGGGGTGGTACGCTATATTCCGATGGATAGGATCGTGCTTGAGACCGATGCGCCGTATATCACGCCCGTGCCGCACCGGGGCAGGCGCAACGAGCCCGCATATATCGTAGAAACCGCAAAAAAACTGGGAGAAATCAAAGACATGACATACGAGGAGACGGCCCGTATAACGACTCAAAACGCCCGCCGGATTTTTGACGTCACGTGACATCATCATGCGCTACGACCCGAAAAAAATTGAGTCAAAATGGCAGAAAAAATGGCTCGCGGAAAAAACATACGAGCCGGATTTTCGCCGCGCCAAAAAGCCGTTTTACAACCTCATGATGTTCCCGTATCCGTCCGCGGAGGGATTGCATGTGGGGAATATATATGCGTTTACCGGATCCGACATCTACGGCCGTTTCAAGAGGATGCAGGGGTATGACGTGTTTGAGCCGATGGGTCTCGACGGATTCGGCATCCACTCCGAAAACTACGCGATTAAAATCGGCACTCATCCGGTGAAGCAGGCCAAAATCTCCGAAAAGAATTTCTACCGCCAACTGCAGATGATCGGAAACGGATTTGCCTGGGATGAGCGCCTGGAGACGTACGACCCCGAATACTACCGGTGGACGCAATGGATATTTGTCCGCATGTTCAAGCACGGGCTTGCGTACCGCAAAAAGCAGGCCGTCAACTGGTGCCCGTCGTGCAAAACGGTGCTGGCGGACGAGCAGGTGGCGGCGGGCGCGTGCGAGCGGTGTAGCACCATGGTAACGAAAAAAGAACTGGAGCAGTGGTTTTTCCGGATCACGAAATATGCGGACCGGCTTCTGAAAAATCTTGAGACGCTTGACTGGTCGCCGCGCGTCAAAGTCGCGCAGAGGGAGTGGATCGGGAAAAAAGAGGGCATCAATATAACTTATCCTATTGAGGGCGGCGGGGAGACCATCACGGTTTTCACCACGCGCCCGGATACGAATTTTGGGGCCACTTTCGTCGTGCTTGCCCCGGAGCATCCGCTTGCATTGGCGATAGTCGCATCGGAACGCAGACAAGCGGTACAAAAGTATATTGCCGCCGCTTCTCATAAAAGCGAAGCGGATCGCATCGCGGAAGGCAGAAAGAAGACGGGGGTTTTCACCGGCAGATACGCGCTCAATCATCTGACTGGATATCGGATGCCCGTCTGGGTGAGCGATTTTGTCCTGGGGGGATTTGGCACCGGAGCTGTCGTCGGCGTGCCCGGACACGATATGAGGGATTTTGAGTTTGCGCAGGAGTTTGGTTTGGAGATCATCCGTGTCGTCGCGGGTCCGGACGGGGATACCGGCCGGATTGTCCGCGCCGATCAGGTTCAGGAAGAAGAGGGGGTCATGATCAATTCCGGCTTCCTGAACGGCATGGATATCGGTGCGGCCACCCGTGCCGTCATGGATCACATGGAAGAAAAGGGGTGGGGGGAAAAAGTGATCCAGTACCATCTTCGTGACTGGCTCGTCTCGCGCCAGCGCTACTGGGCGCCGCCCATCCCGATGATTTTCTGCGACGCGTGCGCGGCGGCGGGGAAAGGGGAACGGGGCGATATGCCCGGATGGCACACGGCACCGGAAAAATCTCTGCCGGTGAAGCTCCCGTTTGTCAAAAATTTCCGGCCGACGGGCACCGACCGGTCTCCTCTTGCAACGGTTGCGGGATTTTACAAAGTCCGGTGCCCCGCCTGCAAAAAATGGGCGCGCAGGGAAACCGATGTCTCCGATGTGTTTTTGGATTCGGCGTGGTATTATCTGCGCTATCCGAGCGTTAAAAATAAAAAAGCGCCGTGGGACCCGGCCATTACCGGATGGTGGCTTCCGGTTGCCCGGTACATGGGGGGCGCGGAACACTCGGTTCTCCATCTTCTCTACGTTCGGTTTTTAGCCATGGCTTTGTGCGATGCGGGGCTGATCCGTTTTGGCGAGCCGATGCCGACGTTTCGCGCGCACGGACTCATCATCAAAGACGGCGCCAAGATGTCCAAATCCAAAGGCAACGTGGTCAATCCGGACGAGTATATCCGCGCCTATGGGGCCGATGCTCTGCGGATGTACCTGATGTTCCTGGCGCCCTGGGAGCAGGGGGGAGACTTCCGGGATGCGGGGGTCCGGGGCATCACCCGGTTTTTGGAGAGAGTATGGGTCCTGGCCCAAAATCACAGATCACAGACCACAGATCATAAATCAATCCGCAACAAAGAAACCCAAAGAACGCTTCACAAGACGATCAAAAAAGTGACGGAGGATATTGAAAACCTCCAGTATAATACCGCTATCTCCGCGCTGATGATCCTCCTCAACGCATACGAGGCGTCGCCGGATGCCGTATCGGCGGATGACATAAAAATATTTCTCAAACTACTCGCGCCCTTTGCGCCGCATATCGCCGAGGAGATATGGCAGGGGATGGGGTACGGCAGGACGGGGAAAACAAAAAAGGGTTTTCGGTCAATCCATCGCGAGGCGTGGCCCGCGCATAATCCGCATCTGGCGCGCGAAGAGGAGTTTAGTCTTGTCGTGCAGATCAACGGCAAGACACGCGCCGTCATCCGCCTGCCGCGCGGTACCGGCGAGTCTGTAGCCGTATCGGCCGCCCGCGCGGACGATGCTGTGCGGCGGCATCTGACGGCTGATCCCAGAAAGACGATTTTCGTCCCCGATAGGCTGATCAATTTTGTCATATAGTTATCGGGAGCAGACGGCGCGTATAATCCCCCGCTTTCCTACGGAAAGCGGGGGATGGGCTGTCGCCGATATCGTCGTCGTGAGTCAATCTCTCGGGAGACTGACTATCTCCGTGCCGTGTCCTGTGGTGAGGGTTTCCAGGGCCTGGTACATCTCTTCTTTTTCTGTGCCCCACTCTTCGCGGTTTCCGCGAAATAGTTTTTTCTGCAGTGCGCGACAAATCATCTCTACGGAGTAGGCCGTACCCGTTTCAGTTGTCATGAAGCATCTCCTCTGCGGGAATTGTTGCAAGACCGTGGTACTGGCTGTATGGTAGATTCAAAAATAACAGTTGTCAATCAAATGTGCATATCGGACAAAAGGAAAAGATGATCCAGGAGCATACCGATGATATAACCAGTGTGGCGCGCGTTGTCGCCGTGATTACGGCTGGCGGCGTTGTCGTAGTACCCACGGATACGGTGTACGGCCTCATGTGCGACGCGTCCGACGAGGCCGCAATCCGCAGAATGTTTGCGATCAAACGGAGATCCCGGGAAAAGGCATTTCCCATTTTTGTGCGCGATATCGCCGCCGCGCGCCGCTGGGCGTATATCTCTGACGCCAAGGCGCGCATGCTGGAGAGCATATGGCCGGGTGCGGTAACCGCGGTCTTCCACCACAAAGAAAAATTGTCGCCCATACTCACCGGCGGGCGCGACACTATCGGCATCCGGATACCGGATCATCCGTATGTCGCGCGGATACTTTCTCTTCTGGATATGCCCCTGGCGCAGACGTCTGCCAACATATCCGATGCGCCGCCCGCCCGTACCGCCGCGGAGGCGGCGCGCTATTTTGAAAAAGAGTCCGAACATCCCGATCTGCTGGTGGATGGGGGCGATACGCCCGGCGTCTCGTCCACGGTCATGGACTGCACGGGCGCCACTCCCATTATCCTGCGTAGCGGCATCGTATCCCGCGAGGACATTGACCGGATGACCGGAAGATTTTAGCATACGGATATGCCACAGCCGAATCTCACGTCCATCTTGGATACCAAGAGCAATTCCGACCATCGTCTTATCCGCGATCTTCCCGCGCTGGAGCGCGTCGTCGCCCGCCTCAAGGATCAGGGCAAGAAAATAGTGCTCACACAGGGCGTATGGGATCTGATCCACGAAGGACACGCGCGCTATCTGGAAGCGGCCAAATCATACGGCGACATCCTGGTCGTGGGGCTGGATTCCGATGCGCTGACCAGGGCGCGGAAAGGGCCCAGCAGGCCGGTGGTGCCCGAGCGCGAGCGCATACAGATGCTCACGCACCTGCGGCATGTGGACATCGTAACCGTCCGCGACCTGGATCACGATATCGGGCATCTGGTGCGGCTTGTGCGGCCTCATGTGCTCGTTACTTCGTCCAGCACCGCGGATTTCAAAGCAGACCTGAAGACGGGAACATACAAAAAGTTCTGCGATAAAATCGTCACCCTGCCTCCGCAGGCTACCACGCACACCAGCGCCCGCATACGCACGCTTACCATAGAGGGCGCGGAAAAACTCGCCGACGAAGTCGCCGCGCTCACCAGAGATTTCATCAAACGCATCCGCACCGTATGATGCGCTCCGCGCTCATCGCGTATATCCCCGCGTTGCATCGCGGCTATCTGGATTTTTTCAAAAAATATGCCGGCGGCACACTGTATATTCTTGCCGAAGATCTCGTGCGCGAGGTGCCCCGCATGGAGCGCGATATCCGCGCGCTTGAAGCGCGGGAGGTCAAGGTGATGCTGGATGCGACGGGCGTATTCGGCCGGACCCTCGTGCTTGACCGGCGGGCGCTGGAAGATATGCGTAAAACCGCGGCGTCTTTTATCATGCCCGACGAGGACGTAAGCCGCGCTTTCGCCGCGGAGCATCTGTCCGGCAGTGAGGTGGAGTTTGTCCCCGTATTTCTCCGTTGGGACAGGCAGATATCAGCCAAAGAAACGGAAGTACCGCCCGACCGCGTGATTTCGCGGGATCAGGCGGACAGGGAACTGGTGGGCGCGGCCCGCGCCGAGGCCGCCAAAAGCCCCGACTGGTGGCGGCAGGTCGGCGCTGTCGCGGTGCGCGACGGAAAAGTGCTTGTTGCGGCATACAACAAGCCCATGCCGTCAAAGGATTACACATTTGGGCCTTTTGGCGATCCGCGAAGCAATTTTGACGCGGGCGAGCATTTTGAACTGTCCAAAGCGATTCACGCGGAGGCCGCGCTGATTGCGCAAGCGGCGCGCCGCGGCGCGCCGCTTGACGGCGCATCCGTCTATGTTACGACGTTTCCATGCCCCGTCTGCGCCAAATCAATAGCCGCCGCGGGCATCACGAAAGTTTACTACACAAAAGGATACTCTCTCTTTGACGCGGAGGATGTACTCGGAGCCGCACATATAGAGATAATACAGGTCATCTTGTAAATGATAGAACAGATATACTCATCTTTTATTGGCGGTTTACTTGCAATTTTATCTGCAGGCATTCTTTGGCTTATCCGGACTTCTTATGAGAAACACAAGGGAGAAATATTAGTTTTAGCCAGATTTGAGAAAATTTTAGAGCTCAATCGGCTGATCTTAAAAGAAACTTTTGAATTTATAGACCAATGGCATGCCTGCATTCAGAATAATCGTATTTTCAAAGTTCACTTCCAAAAATTCTCTATTAATGATGGAGAAATTCATAAGCTTAGCAGTCTCACACTTATAAATATTCTTTTATCACTCAACTATAAACTTGCTAGAACAAATTTTGATATAGAAAGTATATATAACGGCTATCATATAGAAATAAATAAAATAAATTTAGTCCAGGATCTGAATATTAGAAATAATGAGATGGCTTTATACCACGAAGAATTTGTAAAAAATCTAGAGTCACTAAAAGAGAACTATGAACCATTAAACAATAACCTAATTGTTGCCAAGGCCTATCTTAATTGTGTTTTCTCTGTAAGACAGCATTCACTTTTTGCATACATGACGGTACTTTTTAGGGATGTGTTCCCACGGGTGACGATGAAGAGTGTAAAAAAGGAAGTTGAACGTCTAGGCGGAGATCCTAAAATCACGGATAGCTTGTAATTGCTTAAACATACCAATAGTGATAGTATTTATATGTACTTAAAAATCTGACGTGGATACGAAGTGAAAGGGGTGGAAAGCCCCTACTGTGCCGCAACGGTATGTCCGTCCGCCAACTGGCGGACTAGGACGAGCCCGAACCTTCGTATGAGGAGTATCTACTCCCCACGGTGTCCGAGCAAGACGGATCCGGCTTTCAGCCGCTGGAACTTATGCACGGACGCATAGGTTTTTTATTTTGTTCTTTCACAATATCGCCAAGGGAGTATAGTGGATGCCCGCAATTTCGCCCTACAGGATATACAGCATCGCGGAGGCGCGAAGAGGTGGATACGCGCAGGCCCCGGAATTCTATGCTCGTGATGCCAAGTCGCTGATGCGAACGATATCAAGCATTGAGGACAAGCGGCTCGAGCTTGATGTCTTGACGCCTCATGAGCGGGACATGTGTTTGCCCATTCTTGAAAAATATGCCTCCATAATGCGTAATTCCTTTATCATTGTGGCGCAGGGGTTTGGATATTGCCTCTGGATGCGCGATATCACGCGCGATAATTGAGATGATCGACCGGCGCCCCGCGGGGCGCCGGTCCTCTTATTATCTATGCCACGCGGGTGAGGATCGGCGCGCGGTTCTTTTTGCGCATGTCGGGGGCGATGATATTGGCGTGCAGATGCCTGACTGAGGCGCCCGTGGCGGCTGTGTCGCCGAAGCGGATGTAGAATGTGCCTCCCGCGATATTGCGTTTTTTCGTCTCGGCGCGGATGAATTTTGCAAGCTCGCGCCATGCGGGGGATGAGATCTGGGAGATATATTCAATATGTTTTTTGTGGATCAGGAGGATGTGGTGCCGCGCGCCCTTGTACGGATACATATTGTCCGTGAGAATCCAGTATTTACCCGTTTTGATAACGGGTTTTTTGTGGTAGCGCGTGAGGAACTCCGGGCAAAACGGACAGACGCCGTCGTCCATAATTTTTTGGACGATGGTTTTGTATATGCGGTCAGAACGCGTTGCGGCATTTTTCAGATTGACGAATGATTTTTTCATAATAGATAGCATGATATCCTATCACGAACGATCGTCCGTGATGGGATATTATGCGTATTGCCTATATCGGCGTGGGAATGAACATTTTGTCGTGCGGCGCGTAGTCTGTGAGCATAAAATGCGGCGGCCGGAAATCAAAAATGTCTTTGATCGCAGGATCAATCGCGACAGTGGGGAGCCGCCGCGGCTCCCGTGCCAGGAGTTCCTTTACTTTGGCGTACTGGCTCTCGTAGATATGCACGTCGGAGAACGTATAGATCACGTCCTTGAGCGTGTAGCCGAGGACGGACCCCAGCATCATGCCGAATGCCGCGTACTGGATCATGTTGAATGGGACGCCCACGGGCAGGTCGGCGCTCCGCTGAAAATGATGGATGGTCAGCTCGCGCGTCTCGGGAAATGCCAGTACGTGGATCCACCCGTGGCAGGGCGCCACCACGACCTTGCGCGTCAGCTCCGCGTGCTGGAGCGCGTACTGGGGTATCCACGGCGACACAAAATGCGTGCGCAGGTACGGCCGCTCGCGGATCTGCCGGACGAGGTGGCGTATCTGATTGAACGGAGGACCCTCGCGGGTGGGAAAACTTGCCCAGGCGGCACCATACGAGCCGTCGCCCAGATCGCCCTCCGGCAGTCCGAAAACGGTGCATTTTTCGCGGGTAACCCACGGCTTCCACCATTTGCACCCAAACGCTTCAAGTTCTTTCTGCGTGCGGGCGCCATGGAGAAAAGCGATATGCTCGGCGATGGCGCCCGTGAACATGGCACCCGACAAATCGCGCTCCGTGATAACGGGGAACCCGTTGGCAACGGCATAACGCAATTGCTGGCCGACAAGCATGCGGGCTTTCTCGCCGTGGATGGGGGACACCTCCGTGCCTTCGTTCAATATCTTGCGCAGAAGATTCTGATATTGGGCGTCCGGCGCGCGCTGGGCGTACGGTATCATGCGGGGATTATTTCACATACCGAGCCGCCCGGTCAAACAGCGACGCCCGCTTGCGCCGTCGTGGGTGTTGTGCGATTATGGCGGTGATGAAAAACAATCTGAAAAAATCCGATCTCCGGGTGGCGCGTCTGATGGCCGCGGAGGAAAAGCGCCAGCGGGAGACCATTGACCTCATTGCGTCCGAAAACATCGCGTCTTCGGCGGTGCGCGAGGCGCTGGGGTCGGCGCTGACCAATAAATACTCCGAAGGGTATCCGGGCAGGCGCTATTATGCCGGCAACGCGGTGATTGATGAGCTGGAAGAGCTTGCCAAATCGCGCGCGCGGCGGCTCTTTGGCCTGGGCAAAAACTGGAGCGTCAATGTCCAGCCGCTCTCCGGGTCGCCCGCCAATATGGCGGTGTATTTCGGCCTGCTGGAGCCGGGAGACAAATTTATGGCCATGGGTCTTGCCTCGGGGGGGCACCTGACGCACGGCGACCCCGTCAATTTCTCCGGGCGCCTTTTTACGCCCGTGCATTACGGCGTGGGCCGCGACGGATATATAGATTATGAGGCGGTCCGGCTGACGGCGGCGCGTGAGAAGCCCCGGCTCATCATTGCGGGATTTACCGCGTATCCGCGCGCGATTGATTTCAAAAAATTCGGCGCGATCGCCAAAGAGGCGGGAGCGTTTCTCATGGTGGATATGGCGCATATCGCGGGACTCGTGGCGGGGGGAGCCCATGCCTCTCCTTTCCCCTACGCCGATGTGGTAACCACGACTACGCACAAATCGCTCCGCGGCCCCCGGGGCGCTATTATTTTCTCGCGGATTGACAGGACGCTGGTACGCGACGGCAAAGAGACGACGATAGCGCGCGCCATCAATCGCGCGGTGTTTCCGGGGCTTCAGGGTGGCCCGCACGACAACCAGACGGCGGCGATCGCAGTATGTCTGGGCGAGGCACTGCGCCCGCCGTTCAAGGCATACGCCCGGCAGATTATCAAAAATGCCACGGCTCTCGCGGATGCCCTGCGGAAACAGGGGTTCAATCTTGTCTCCGGCGGCACGGACAACCACCTCATACTCATGGATCTCACGGACAAAAACATATCGGGCCTGGAGGCGCAGACGCGTCTGGAGCGCGTGGGTATTATCACCAGCCGCACCACTGTTCCCTATGACCTGCGACCGCCCTACGACCCGTCCGGCATCCGGCTCGGCACGCCCGCTCTCACGACGCGCGGGATGCGCGGGAAAGAAATGCGCGAGGTAGCGCGTCTCATCGCCTCGGCTCTTGCCGTATCATCGGCATCTGCCGCGGTATGCAGGGAAGTAAAAGCTCTTTGCAAAAAATTTCCCATAGGATAGGGTTTTCGCGGCAAATAGCGACCGGACCCGGAACAAAGAGGAGACGGACGATGGCGATTATGCGCGGAGTTGTGCGGGCGCTGTGGCGCGTTGTCGTCATCGTATCCGCGATTTTTCTTGGTTTTTCACTCGTCGGTCTGGCTCTGATATGGTTTGCGCCGTTGACGTATGCCGGGCGCATAGCGGAGAACATGCTCTCCATGCGCATTCTCCCGCGGTGGCTTACGGGTCCCTATGATGTAACCGGGCGCCACTATACTTTTATAAGTATCGGCGTAAAGACTATAGCCGTTTTGGCATTCTGCGGGTTTGCCGCGTACCGAAAACTGCGCAGGCGGCCGTGAATAGAAGCTCCGTAACGGAGCTTCCTTTTTTCTTTTTACTGCGTTATCATGCGGCTATGATTTTGATGGACGGCAAGGCCGCGGCAAAAAAAATTCTGGATGGTCTCGCGCGCGACTCCGGGGGCATGAAAAAAAAGCCCCGGCTTGCGGTCGTGGTGGCGGGGCAGGACCCGGTGATTGCCAGTTTTATCGCGCAGAAAAAAAGAGCCGCATCCGCGGTTGGCGCACGGATGCGCATATACTCGTTTCCCGCGGATATCACCACGAATGCCTTGCGGAAAAATATCGCCGCAATCGTGCACGAGAAAGAAAATGATGCGGTCATCGTCCAGTTGCCGCTCCCCGCGCACATCAATCGCCAGTATATTCTCAACGCGATCCCTCTCCAGAAAGACGCGGATGTCTTGAGCGCGGGCGCGATCGGCGCTTTTACCGTCGGCAAAAGCGCCGTCATGCCCCCCGTGGCCGGAGCTGTTGCGGCGCTTCTGAAAGAATACGGCATCCCGTATCGGGGTGCTCACATCGTCATCGTGGGCGCGGGGAGTCTGGTCGGGAGACCCATCGCATTGTGGCTTTTGCGCGAGGGGGCGATGCTCACGATTATCGCGGATCGCGCGGAAGACCGCGCGGATGCGGTACGCGCGGGCGACATTGTCATATCGGGTGTGGGCAAGCCGGGTCTCATACGGGGCGATATGATCAAAAAGGGCGCCGTGGTCATAGACGCCGGGTCGTCGGAGTCGTCCGGCGCGGTCGTGGGCGATGCGGATCGCAACTCGGTGGCGTCGTCCGCGGCGTATCTGGCGCCGGTGCCGGGCGGCGTGGGTCCGCTGACGGTCGCGATGCTATTAAAAAATCTTTTTATCCTTGCACGGGCATGACGGATTTTCTGTATCGTGCCGATATCGGCGCGTTTCGTTTTTTGAATTCATTTGCGGGCGTCTCCGACGCGGGGGACATGCTGGTACGTTTTTGCGCCGTGTATCTTTTGTATGTGGTGATCGCCGTCGTCCTGATGTTCTTTGTCTATGGACTTGCATGCAGGCATGGCGAGGATCGCTCCCGGCGCCTGACCGCCGCATGGGTTATCGCCTGGTCGGCAGTAGTCGCGCGTCTTGTCATCGCCGAACCCCTGCGTATACTGGTGTCGCGCTCTCGCCCGTTTGAGATACTGGCGGGCGTGCGGCAGCTCGTCGCGCACCCCAGTGGCGCGTCAATGCCGTCGGGGCACGCGTCTCTGGCATTCGGTATTGCCGCAGGGATTGCCTGGTCTTACCCCAAAACCAGCATTGTGTTTTTTATCGCCGCGCTCGCGGTGGGTGTGGGTCGCGTCGCCGCGGGAGTGCACTGGCCCGGCGACATTCTGGCGGGGGCAGTCGCGGGTATCGCGGGGGCCGCAATCGTCCGTGCCGCCATGACGCGTTATCGGGCGCCCCGGCCGCCTCTTCTCCAGGGGACGGAGGAAAGCAGGGGGTAGTAGAGGTCTTCGCGTGTCTTTATCTCAAATGACGAATGGGGCCGGCGCGGGCGCCAAGGACGGCCGGTGAACACGATGTCCGGTATGTCGCGGATGACGGCCGCGGGCATGGACTCGCGGCCCTCGCCCATGGTAAGCACGGCGGCGGATGCGAGCGCGTCGGGGAAATTGGTCTGCGTCATTTTCATCTCTCTGCCGAATAAATCTTTTGTGCCGCGGTATTCTTTGAGCGGCCGGAATCCGTAATAACTCAAGGCAAACCCCATCATGCCGCGGCGGAGCGGGATACTGTGCGAGTCGGAAATAATGATGCCGATATTTTTGACGCTGTATATTTTGCGCGCCCATTGCCAGAGGGTTTTTGCCGTGCCCTCGGGATCGCGCGGCCACAGAATATAATGGCCGTGGGCGTTTGATTCGTCCACTCCGGCTGACGGGATGAAGATGTTGTGCTTGATGGTGTGCATCACCCACGCGTGCGGAGTCGCCGCGCGGGGCAGATACTTGTCGGCCTCTTTTCTAATGAGCGCATCCTTATCGGGATAGCGCGCCATGGGTACGCACTGCCCCTGCCAGATGCTCACGACCTTGGATGTTATAACCAGGATACTTCTCTCCCTCAGGCGCGGCAGTGCACCGACAAGCGCCGCAGGAAGATCATCCTGTGGAGGCACAAGCACGCGCGTTTTTACTGGTGTGATTGTCATACAATTTCTCAAATACTCCCTGGGCACTTATATGAGTTTTTTTGTCGGTATCATTGTAGAGTGAATTTGTAAAATATCCATAACCTATACTTTGACCTACTGATATAGTGATTTTCTCCAAATCATCAAACAAGTTGCCCACAGCCTCGATTTGGAGATTTTGAACCTCATCTACTGGATTGTGGGCGATGAATAGGCGAGCACGTTTTATGGATTCAATAGCGGTCTTATGGTGCAACCCCCCTTCATTTATTAGCCGGAGGAGTTCTGGATCATCGAGCTGTTCTGCTATGTAATCAAGACAGAGACGCGGTTGCTGTTTTGTCCGCATATTGTAATAAGGGCGTTCCAATATAGATGCCAAAGCTAAAATCCATCCCTGGTTGAGAGTTGGTAGTGTGGTATGCCAGAAAATATCCTTTTCGACGATAGCGTCATGTGTCCGCTTCATAAACTCGTTATTGATATGTACCCACAAACAAAACCGGGTGTGCGCCCACCAGATCTTTGTAGCGAAATTAACAAAAACTTTTTGCTGAAGCGCCATACGAAACAACCAGTGGGCGAGGGGAGAGTTGAACTCCCATGAGGTTGCCCTCGCAGGATTTTGAGTCCTGTGCGTCTGCCGGTTCCGCCACTCGCCCGTCTGGGCAAGCATATCAGGAACGAACCGATGCTTCAAGCAATCAAGCAAGCAAGATTTGTACCCCGCATCCACCACTCGCCACATGTCAACAATCATATTACGATCGTAGACAAATTGTTGACATATCCGTATACTTGCCCTATATGGGATACGGAGTCCGCCGGAAACGTCCGAGAAAATTGCAGGCAGAGACGCTGACACGTCTTCTTCTTGAAAAAATAGGCGAGTTGGGTGCCGTTGCGTTTGATGTATTCTTCCCCCGCAAGTATTCGTATGCGCGGGTATCACGACGGCTTTTTGGCGTGGATGATTATCCCCGGGCGGCTCCACGCACAGTATCGTCGCTACTTTCACGTTTGCGGCGCGAAGGATTAGTGGCGCGACGGGGGAAAGCCGGGCAGTACCGCTGGTCACTCACTCAAAAAGGAAGCGTCCGGCTTAAATCTGATGCCATCCTTGCACTGCCGGAACCCGATGGGATTTCGCGACTGGTTATTTTTGATATCCCCGAGCGGGAGAGGAAAAAGCGCGATATCGTACGCGCGGAGCTGATAGCGTGCCGTTTTCAGCAGTTACAGAAGAGTGTGTGGATCGGCACCACACCGTTGCCGGAGGATTTTATGGTTCTCACCCATGATTTGGGGCTCAAAGGCAAGGTGCATATTTTTAGCATTCGTGAGAGCGGTACGATACGGGCGGAATAACTGTCAACAATTTATCTACGATCGTAAGATAATTGTTGACATTGGGAATTGGATCGGATGTCTGACGGTGGGAGGCGGGAACCCTAGTTCGGTTTTGCCGACGGAGCACAATATCCGGCGCAAAAGCGGCTTGAAATTCGGGCGGCGCCCGCGTATGATAGACCGGTATGGCGCGGGTTATTACTCTGTGCAATCAGAAAGGAGGTGTTGGCAAAAGCACGACCGCGCAGGCGCTCGCGGCCTTTCTTGCCGCGTACGGAAAAAAAGTTCTGCTGGTGGATTTTGACGCACAGGCCAATACTACATCGGGCATGGGGATAAACCCCCGGCGCGTGGAGCAGGGCGTGTATCACGCGCTCATTGGGCGCCTGCCCGCGGAGGATGTAGTGAGAAAGACGCAATTGCTTGGCGTGGATCTGCTCCCCGCCACAGCGGCTCTCGCGGGGGCTGCGGTGGAATTGGTTGACACCCGCGCACGGGAGTATAAACTGAAGGAGGCGCTGGAGCCCCTGCGGAGAAAGTACGATTTTATCATCATTGATTCGGGGCCGAGTCTGGGACTTTTGGCCATCAACGCTCTGACCGCCGCGCAGAAAATCATCATCCCTGTCCAGTGCGAGTACTATGCGCTGGAAGGTCTGGCGGACCTTCTGCGTACGGTGCAGATGATCAATACCAACCTCAAAACGCGGATCGGGGTGATGGGGGCGCTTCTGACTATGTACGACCGCAAATCGCGCCTGCACCGCGCGGTCGCCAAGGAAATCCGGCGCAAATTTCCCGGGTATGTTTTTCAAACAGTGATTCCGCGCAATGTGAGTCTGGCTGAGGCGCCGTCGCATGGGAAGACCATCCTGCAATACGATCCGTATTCGCACGGGGCCAAGGCCTATCGGGAACTCGCCGCCGAAGTGTTAAAAATAGAGGGCATGCGCACGACCTGATATCATATGAGCGATCCATTGGGAAGAGGACTGGAATCTCTGATCCCGGATAGACCGGCGGATGACCGGACGCCGCCGGAGGCGGCGTCCGCGGTATCATCCGTCATATCTGCCGGAGCGGTTGTTCCTGAAAACACTGCTGTCTCCGGCGCGGGCGCGCCGCCGTCGCGCAGTTACCAGGACCACTTCGTCCCCAAACGGGGCGAGTCGGTGTTTTGGATTGAGATTGAGAAAATAGAGCCGAATCCCTTTCAGCCGCGGCGCGAATTTGACGAGACGGCGCTCCAGGATCTGGCCGGCTCCATCCGCGAGCACGGTATTCTCCAGCCGGTGCTGGTGACCAAACGCGAGATAGAGACGCCCGGCGGACTGGAGGTACGCTACCAGCTCATTGCGGGCGAGCGGCGCATGCGCGCCTCGCGTCTGGCGGGGCTCACGCAGATACCCGCCATCATCCGCCGCGGTATTCCCGACGACAGGATACGACTGGAACTGGCTCTGATTGAAAACGTCCAGCGCGAGGAACTCAACGCCATGGAGCGCGCCCGCGCGTTCAAACAGCTCATGGACGAATTCAATATGGTGCAGAGGGAAATCGGGCTTCGTATCGGCAAATCACGTGAGGCGGTCGCCAACACCCTGCGGCTTCTCACTCTGCCGCCCGATATCCAGGAGGGACTGTCGCGGGGCACGATCAGCGAGGGGCACGCGCGGGCGATTCTCATGGCGGGTGACGATCCGGCGCGCCAGACCGCGCTCATGCACGAGATCATCAGCAACGGGCTCAACGTCCGCGAGGCGGAAAACAAAGCGCGCCAGGTATCGGGCAAGACGCTGATCCCGCGCAAGCGCCCCGCCAAAATCATGGACCCCGAGATGCGCGACTGGCAGTCGCGCCTGGAAGATCGTCTCGGCACTAAAGTACAGCTCCAGAGAATCGGGGATCACGGCAAAATCGTGGTGGAATTTTTCTCGGACGAGGAACTCCGCGGCGTCATCGCCAAAATGATCCAAGCGGTATAGTCGCCACTTTTTTATTCCACTGTCCGCGTCAGGATTTTGTCTTGTGCGGGTTGTGGTTGGGGCACTCTTTGTTTGAGCAACGCTCGGGAATGGTTTTAGTGCCCTCCATCATGAGAGAATTGCACAGGGGGCATACGGCGCCCGTGGGGCGGGCCTTGATCGCGTACTTGCATGCAGGGTAATTGGAACAGCTGTAAAAAACCCCGAAGCGTCCCCGCCGCCCGACCATCTGTCCGGTTTTGCACACCGGGCATGCCACGCCCGTCTGCCCGTCGTTGTTCTGGGAGTTTTCGTCTTTTTTGATGTATTTGCACTTGGGGTAGCGGTTGCACGCGATGAATTTGCCGTATTTGCCGTCGCGTTCTATGAGTTTGCCCTCGCCGCATTCGGGGCAGGATTCGCCCGTCTCCCGCGGGCTCTCGCGGATGGCGCCGTCCATGCCGCGCATGCCGTTGCACTCGGGCCAGCGGCTACAGCTCAAAAATTTGCCCGATCTGCCGAGCTTGATGATCATGGTACTGCCGCAGACGGGGCACGCATTGCCGGGAGGTGCGTCGCCCAGCGTCGTGATTTTGGGCGTGTTTTGTCGCGCCGCGATATCGGCGGCAAACGGGGTATAAAAATCGCGGAGCGTGCTGGTGTACTCGCGCCTGCCCTCGGCAATCTCGTCCAGCTCATCCTCCATCTCGGCGGTAAACGAATCGCTGATGTATGAGGCGAATTGATCCTCCAGAAACGAGCTGACGACGTCTCCCGTGTCGGTGGGGCGGAGACTCCGCGCTTCGCGTTCCACATAGCCGCGGTCATAGAGGGTCTTGATAATGGAGGCATAGGTTGACGGCCGGCCGATGCCCCGGCGCTCCAGCTCTTTGACGAGCCCTGCTTCCGAGTATCGGCCCGGGGGCTGAGTCTGTTTCTGCTCATCGGAGATGTCCGTGAGGGTGAGTGGTTCGCCCGTCTCAATCGCGGGCAGTTCCGTATCCTCGACCCGCGCGCGCGGGTCTGCGGCAAGCCATCCGTCAAACAGTGTGCGCGACCCGTTGACGGAAAAATCGGGTGTCGTAGCGCGTCCGGCGGCGTCGTGCGCCCGCGCGGTGATTTTGGTTTTGAGCAGGCGCGCCGGCGCCATCTGGCTTGCCAGGGTTCTCTGGCGGATCAGGTGGTAGAGGCGACGCTGGTCGTCCGCGCCTCCAGCATCGGCGACAGCGGCGTCGGTCGGGCGGATGGCCTCGTGCGCCTCCTGGGCGTTTTTGCTTTTTGTTTTGTATCGCTGTGCCTGGACGTATGTCGTACCGTAGGTTTTTTCCACGACGCCGATGATCTGTTCCTGCGCGGCGGCGGCGAGCGCTACGCTGTCGGTGCGCATGTAGGTGATGAGACCCTGCTCGTAGAGTTTTTGCGCGATACCCATGGTGCGCGAGGGGGAGAGACCCAGGCGCGAGCTTGCGGCCTGCTGGAGTGTGGAGGTCGTAAAAGGAGGGCGGGCGGCCCGCCGCATTTCATTTTCGGCGACATCGGTGACGGACCATACGCCGCCCCGTGCCGCCTCAATGATGGCATGCGACGCCTCTTGCGTCGCGGGCTCCTCGGCGCAGACGAGCGTGAGCGAGATTTTCCCGCGCGTCTCCGCGCGCGCGGTAATCACCCAGAAATCCCGCGGCACAAACGCTCTGATCTCGCGTTCGCGCTCCATGAGGATGCGGAGCGCCGGCGACTGCACGCGTCCGGCGGAGAGCCCGTAGCGCACTTTTTTCCAGATAAGTCCCGAGAGATCGTATCCCACCAGGCGGTCCAGCACGCGGCGCGCCTCTTGCGCACGGCGGAGATTCTGGTCAATCGCGCGCGGATGCGCGATAGCTTCGCGGATCGCATGCTCGGTGATCTCGTGAAAAACCACGCGCCGGGGGTTTTTGATCCCCAGCGCTTCGGCCACGTGCCAAGCGATTGCCTCGCCCTCGCGGTCGGGGTCCGTGGCGAGCAGGACCTCATCAGCTTTTTTGGCGGCGGCGGCAAGCTCGCCGATGATTTTCTCTTTGCCTTTGGCGATCTCATACCGCGGCACAAAACCCGCGGCGATGTCTATCGCATTTTTGTTGGCCTTGGGCAGGTCGCGGACATGTCCCACCGATGCCTTGACGACATAGTCGCGTCCCAGATATTTGCCGATCGTTTTTGATTTCGCGGGCGACTCTACGATCATGAGCCGCGTCTTGTGGTGCGCCATGGCTATGCAGATTACGCTTTCTGGAATGTATCGCCGCCGATCCCGCGGACCAGCCCCTTGAGCTCCAGGAGGGAGAGCGATGCCATGAGCGCGCCGGTGGGGATGCCGGTTTTGGCACGGATGGCGTCTATCGCCAGAGGCTCGTCCAGAGACGAAAGAATAATGGTCTCTTCCGGATTGAGCGATTGGGCGGCATGATGACGCATCACGCGTCCGGCGTCAAGCCCGAACTCCTCCAGTACGTCGGCGCCCGACGTGATTGCGCGCGCGCCCTCGCGGATGAGCCGATTGGGTCCGGCGGACGCGGGGGAGAAGACAGAGCCGGGGAGCGCCATGATGTCGCGATTTTCTTCCAGACCCATGCGCGCGGTGATGAGCGCGCCTGATTTTTCGCGCGCTTCTACCACGATGACGGCGCGGGAAAGTCCGGCAATGATGCGGTTGCGCATGGGAAAATGCTCTCTCACGGCGGGCGTACCGGGCGCGTATTCGCTGATCACCGCGCCGCCCCCGGCGGCGATCCGGTCGGCCAACCCGCGGTTCTCGGGAGGGAAAACAGTCTGCCGGTCCGTGCCGCATCCCAGGACGGCGACGGTGACCCCCCGGCGTGCCAGAGCGGCGGCGTGCGCCTTGGCGTCAATGCCCGCGGCCAGACCGCTGACAATGGTGATTCCAGCCTCCGCCAGATCTCCCGCGATTGTCTCCGCCGCCTCCACGCCGTAGGGCGTGGGGCGGCGGGTGCCCACGACGGCGACGGGGTAGGCGGGCGCCAGGATTGTTTTGTCCCCGCGGCCGTACAGCATGACCGGCGGAGACGCGATTTCTCTGAGGAGAGGAGGGAAGAGCGGGTCGTCGTCGGTGATGATCCAAATATCGTCCTGCGACAGTTTTTGTGCCATCCGCTCCGGATCAGCGGATTTTTTGTGGGCGGCGAGCGCCGTGCGCGTTTTGTCATCCATGCGCACCGCGGATACGGCGCGTTCGTCCGCGCGCCAGGCGCGCTCAAACGATCCGAAGCAGTCGCGCAACGCGCGGAGCGTTGCCGCACCCACGCCGGGCACGGCATTGAGCGCGTTGAGAAATTTTAATTCTCCGGGATCCATGCTCTTTCACGATACTGGAAGGGCGGATTTTTGACAATTATATGTACCAATTATACGGGCAGATCGTCCACGGCATCCGCGATCATCTGGCAATACAGATTGAGTCCCACTTTGTTGATGGCGCCGGACTGCTCGCGTCCAAACACATTGCCCGCGCCGCGGATCTCCAGGTCGCGGAGCGCTATATCGTATCCGGCGCCCAGCTCCGCGTATTCTTTGAGCGCGTCCAGCCGTCTGGCGCCTTTTTCCGTCAGCCGCCGCGGGCGGTAGAGAAAATACGCAAACGCCTGGGTCTCGCCGCGGCCGATCCGCCCCCGGAGCTGGTGCGCCTGCGCCAGTCCCAGACGCGTTGCGTCGTCCACAATGAGCGTATTGGCCGACGAGATATCAAGCCCGTTCTCTATAATGGTGGTCGCCAGCAGGATATCAATCGCGTGCGAGCGGAAATCCTCCATGATGCGCATCATTGCCGCCTCGCTCATGCGGCCGTGGATGATGCCGATGCGGGGCGGTGCTGATCCGCGTCCCTGAAAAAGTTTTACGAGCCGTTCCCGTATCATGCCGATGGTTTCAATGCGGTTGTGCAGAAAATATATCTGTCCTCCGCGCGCCATCTCAAAGGTGATGGCATCGCGGATGATTTTGGGGGTGTGGGGGAGGACGGAGGTGGCGATGGGGACGCGCCCCTGCGGTGGCGTATCTATGCGCGAGATGTCGCGGAGTTTGGCCAGCGCCAGGGACAACGTGCGCGGAATGGGGGTTGCGGACAGAGATAGCACGTCCACCTCCGCGCGCAGTTCCTTGCACCGTTCTTTTTGTCTCACGCCGAAACGCTGTTCCTCGTCAATAATGACAAGTCCCAGGTTTTTGAACGTGATATCGGAAGAAAGCAGGCGGCTGGTGCCGACCACGCAGTCCGTGCTCCCGTCCGCGATTCTCCGGACAACCCGGTGCGCCTGCTCCGGCGCGGTAAGGCGGGAGAGCGCGTCCACGCGCACTGCGATCTGCTCCAGGCGGTCGCGGAATGTGCGCTCGTGCTGGGCCGCCAGCACGGTCGTGGGCGAGAGCACGGCGACCTGTCGTCCCGCGCTGATGACCGCCGCGGCGGCGCGTATTGCCACCTCCGTTTTCCCGAACCCCACGTCTCCCACCAGCACCCGATCCATGGGGCGTTCGCGCGCCAGGTCCGCCATGATGTCCCGCTCGGCACGGTGCTGGTCGGGGGTTTCTTCGTGGCGGAATGTCGCGTGCAGTTGGTCAATGAGCAACGTGTCCGGCGCATAGGCCGGGCGCATAGCGCCGTGGCGCTTGTGGTAAAGCTCAAAAAGTGCGCGCGCGGTTTTTTCCGCATCCTCGCGGACTTTGCGCCGGGTGCGCGACCACAGCGCGCCGCCAAGCCGATGGATGACCGGCGTGGAAAGTCCCACATACGGCGTCAGACGCTCGTGTTGGTCCGCCGGCACGAGCAGGATATCCGGCGCGCGCCCCGGTCCGGGCGGCGCGTATTCAATGGTATAGAAATCCCCCGTATCCGCTCCCGGAGCCGCGGCCTGCATGCCCCGGAAAATGCCGATGCCGTGGTCGGTGTGCACCACGTATCCGCCGGGGATAAACGTGTGCGTTTTTTTTGCGGCACGCGGGGGCGGCACGCCGCCCCCGCGTGTATAGATATCCTGCCGCGCGATGATAGCGCTGACACTGTTGCCGGAAAACTCAATCGCGTACGGGCGCCGCTCGTTGACCGGCCATACGTCCACAACGCCGCCGTGTACCGCAAAAATACCTCTGCCGGCGGGCACTCCCGCCCGCTCATACCCCATGTCCATGAGGCGGCGAATAAGCAGGGACGGCTTGATCGCCAGATCCCTCTCAATCAGCAGGGCATTGTTGCGCCACCACGGGTTGGCGAGGAGGGCTTTTTTGATCGTCGCGAGATTTTCCGCAAACCACAAATCATCCCGCTCCAGATTTTGGGGGGTCGGGGAGACGATCAGTAATTCGGCTTTATCCGGTATTGTATTCATTCATTGCGCGCTCCGGGCTTTCGGCGGCGATTGTGGTCAGGGCTTCGTGCGTGCGCTTCGCGATTTTCTTGGTGAGTTTCTGCTCGTCGGGCGTGAATTTTTTGAGGACGATGTTCTCGGCCGGTATGTCACGCCGTCCCGCAATGCCGATCCGAAGCCGCCAGAAATCGCGCGTCTTGAGTCCCCTCATCACCGACTCCACTCCTTTGTGTCCGGCCGAGTGCTTGCCAAAAGACAGCTTGGCCGCGCCAAGGACAATATCCGCATCATCGTGGACAACATAGGTATCTTTGGGCTTCACTTTGTAAAACCGCGCGGCCGCGGCGACAGCCGCGCCCGATTTGTTCATCATCGTATCGGGCAGGATGCAGACGGCTTTTTGGTGGCCGATTTTGCCCTCCACTGCCTCCGCGTTCCATTTTTTTTCAAACCGGAACGCGCCAAATCCGCATGCGCGGGCGAAATCCGTCACGATCTCGCGCCCGATATTGTGGCGCGTACGGCCAAATTGTTCTCCGGGGTTGCCCAGACCGATGATAAGAATCATACGCACGGCGCGATACTTGCGAAATGTTCAAAAATGAGTATACTATAGCCATGGAAGAAAGAGAAGAAGCAGAGGATGTCGTTGCGGTGCGTTCGGACGGACGTTTTTTTCGGGAAGTATGGGATATCGTACGGATTCTCTTAATCTCGCTCGCGATTGTCGTGCCGATACGGTATTTCATCGTCCAGCCCTTTGTCGTGCGGGGGGCGTCCATGGAGCCCAATTTCACCGATCAGGAATATCTCGTGGTTGATGAAGTATCGTATCTGTTCCGCGCGCCGGCGCGAGGAGAAGTCATTGTGTTCCGCTATCCGCGCGACACCACGGAGTTTTTCATCAAGCGCATCGTGGGTCTTCCCGGCGAGACGGTAACCATTCGCGCCGGACGCTTATCTATCGCCAGCCCCCGGTATCCCGAAGGATTTTCCCTGGAAGAGCCGTATCTTGACTCGACTCTCAAGACGTACCCCGATACCGAAAAAACGCTCGGCGCGGATGAATATTTCGTCCTGGGTGACAATCGCGCCGCCAGCTCCGATTCGCGCGTATGGGGCGCGCTTCCCAAAAAACTTATCGTGGGCCGCGCGGTCTGGAGCGCGTGGCCTCCGTCGACATTCGGCAGGATACCCCAGTACATCCGGCAGTAGCAATCTATGCCAAAAACCCACCACAAAACCAAAGGGGCCGATCTTGCGGCCGCACTAGACCGGACGGCCTCCGACGAGCGGGAAGCGGGCGCTATATCCGCTACCGCCGATGCCATCGCGCGCTTTTATGGGTTTGAGCGGATGCGCATATCGCCGATGGAGAGCGCCGCGTCATGGGCGCTCCTGGCGCGGGCCGACCTCTCGGACGCGCGCCAGCCGGTTTTTTGCAAAATGCGCGAAGGAGAAGAGATGGTTCTCTGCCCCTCGGCGGCTCTGGGGATGGTCAGGGCGTATTTTTCGCATCATATGCAGGATCTGCCGCATCCGCTCAAAATAATGACGGAGGCGGAGACCTATACAGTCGTTCCCAAAAAAGCGGTCGGTCGCTCCGGCAAAAAAGTTTCCGCGGATATGTCTGCCGGAGACGATGCGCCGTATGCCGCCCGCCGCGAGTGGGCGCTGGCGATGATGGGTGAGGATTCGCTGGTTGCGGAGGCCGAAATCATCCAGATTATCTGGAAGACATGCGCGGAACTCGGTCTGACGTACGACATGGCCGAGTTGCGGATCAATGTCACCGGATGCCAGCAGTGCCGCGCGCCGTTCCGTTCCGCGCTGGGTGCCTACCTGCGCGCACGCGCATCGCGGCTGTGCGCCATATCGCGCCGTGACCTCAAATCGCGACCGGCTCGCGTCCTGTCGTGCACGGACGAGCGATGCCGCGGCATCGCGGAGGCGGCCCCCCAGACCCTTGATTTTTTATGCGAAAAGTGTAAAAAAAGGCTACGCACGCTTCTGGAATTCCTGGACGAGGCGCGCGTGCCTTATTTTCTTGACGCCCGGATGTTTGGCGAGAGCGCCTGGCTCGGCGAAGTGATCTTTATGGTGGTAGCCCGCCAACCGTCTCCGGATGGAGATGATGAGAGATCGGGCGCGTCCGATACCGGCTCCGGCGCACCCGCCGTCATTGCCGAGGGGGGGCGGATGTCCCGCGCCGCCCACGCGCTGGGCGGAAGGGAACTTCCGGTAGTGGCGGGTACGGTTTTCCTGGACGCCGTGGCGGAAGAACTGTCGCGCCGCTCCCGCGGGGTTACGGTCTCCACCGACGTATTTTTTATCCAGTTGGGAGAACTTGCCAAACGCAAGAGTCTGGAGATACTGGAAGCCCTGCGCGAAGCCGGGGTGGATGTCAAAGAATCGCTGGGACGCGATTCCATAAAAATACAGTTCAAGATCGCCGAGCGGGTGGGCGCGCGCTACGCCCTGGTGCTGGGCCAGAAAGAGGCGCTGGACACCACGATCATCGTCCGCGAGACGGGGTCGGGCATACAGGAGACCATCCCGCAGGACAAGCTTATTGATTTTTTGATGAAGAAAATAAAGAAATGACCGCAGATGGACTGTCTGTTCTGTAAAATTGCCGCTGGCGATATCTCGTCCGATACGCTCTACGATGATGCCGATGTGAGGGTTTTCAGGGATATTCATCCCAAAGCCCCGGTGCATCTGCTGGTCATCCCCAAAATGCATATCACATCGGTGGCGCATCTGGAGCCGGAGCACGGCGATATCGTAGCCCGGCTCATTTTCGCGGCAAAACAGGTTGCGCAACGGGCGGGACTGCAGGGGTACAAACTGGTGTTCAACGTCGGCAGGGAGGGGGGACAGGTGATTGACCATCTCCACCTGCATATCCTGGGAGGGTGGGGAGACGAAGAGAAGAAAGTAAATGTCTGACGATACGATTTAACCGCGCTAACCATTGATTTATGGTAGAAGTCCGAAGGAGAGAACGGGAGACGTCCGCGGCGATGCTACGCCGCTTTACGCGCCGCGTCCAGCAGTCGGGTGTCCTCATCCATACGCGCAAACTCAAATTCCACACGTCCAAACCGACCCGCCGCCAGATCCGCGAGAGCGCCATCCGCCGCGCCGCTCTGGCCCGCGAGTGGGTGCGCCTGGACAAGCTCGGCAAACTGCCCAAAAAAGATGAAAAGAGTCCGCGCAGAACCGGCTGACGACGGTATGGAGCAGACCCTCAAAAAAACTATTGAAGACGCGGCGCGAAGCGCCATGAAGAGTCGCGAGGAGCTGACCCTCTCGGTCTTGCGGCTTTTGATGACGGCGATCCACAATCGTGAGATTGAGAAAAAAACAAAAGCGGGCGGCGTGGGCGATCTGACGGACGACGAGGTGATGGCCGTGATTCGCAGTGAGGCCAAAAAACGCAAAGACGCCGTCGCGGAGTATACGCGCGGAGGGCGCGCGGCCGCCGCGGACAAAGAGGCCGCGGAACTCGCGATCCTGGAGAAATACCTGCCCCGCGAGCTGGCGGACGCGGAAATAGAAAAGCTCCTCCTGCCTCTGACAAAAGGAGCGTCGGCGGCCGACTTCGGCCGCGTCATGGGTGCGGCCATGAAAGCCATCGCAGGGCGCGCGTCGGGGGATCGGGTCGGGGTCATCGTCCGCCGCCTGCTCGGCGGGGCATCATAAGCCGCAGGGACATGCAAAGCGGCACAAGCGCCCATCGGAAACCTTTTTCAAGGACTCTGGTAGTATGTGCCGGCCAAAACGTACAAAGCAGTCTCCCAATGTACGCAATGCAACTATGAAGTTTTCAATAAACGTGAAATGAAGGAAACTATCCTCCATACGCAGAAAGATACAACATTCGTAAAAGAGATTATCAGACATCTGCCATCGGCGATTGCGAGACGACTGCCCGGGGAGATTACAATCGTCCCCGTGCCGGAGAAAGAATCCGCGTCGCTCAACCGCGCGTATCGGGGCAAAAACAAGCCCGCCAACGTCTTGTCTTTCCGGTACGGGAAGGAGTATGGTGAGATCATCGTCTGTCCCGCGGTCATCCGGCGCGAAGCGCAGGAGCAAAAGCGCGCGTTTCAGTACCAGATGACATGGATGATACTGCATGGTATGATACACCTGTCCGGACTGCACCATGAAGCGTCGGCGGCGGCGGCAAAAAGAGTGGAGCGTCTGGAACAGTCAATTCTGGGTATTCTTTTCACAGACTCAAAAAGTAAGAATTAAGAATCAAGCCCCGCGCGTCTTTATTCTTGATTCGTGATTCTTGATTCTATTTTGTGGCACGCAACATCATCACCTCTCTTGATATCGGGACTACGACGATACAAACCGTCGTAGCCGAGCGCAAACCGGACGGGGAGGGACTGCACGTGCTCGGCGTGGGGATGGCGCCCTCGGCCGGTGTGCGTCGGGGGGCGGTGGTGGATCTGGGGGAGGCGAGTGCTGCGGTGCGCAAGTCCGTGGATGCGGCGCGCCGGGCCTCGGGAGTCAATGTAAAATCGGTCTGGCTTGCGGTGGACGGCGCGCACGTGAGCGTCTCCTCCTCCCGCGGCGTCGTGGCTGTGTCGCGGGCGGATCAGGAGATATCGCCCGAGGACGTGCGCCGCGCGCTGGCCGCGGCCGAGACGTTTGTCCCCAAAAACCAGAACAAAGAAATCCTGCACATGATCCCGCGGGATTTCAAAGTGGACCGCGAGCAAGGCATCAAAGATCCCGTAGGCATGCACGGCGTGCGGCTGGAGGTGGACGCGCTGATCATAGAGTGCTCCGCGCCGTACCTCAAAAACATGTTCAAATGCGCCGAAGGCGCAGGATTGCGCGTGGAGGACTATGTTTTCGCGCCTCTGGCCGCGGCCGAGGCGGTGCTGACCAAACGGCAGAAAGAGTTGGGTGTGATGCTGGTGGATATCGGTGGGGGATCATCCAGTTTTGTCGTGTACGAGGAGGGTGTCCCGATGCACGCGGGCGTCATCCCCATTGGGGGCAATCACATCACCGGGGACGTAGCGATCGGGTTTCGCACGCATGTGGATGTCGCGGAGGATATTAAACGCGCGTACGGCATTTGTCTTGCCGCCGATATGCCCAAGCGCGAGATGATCCGCCTGGCGGAGTTTGTCCCCGAGAGCGCCGAGACATATTCGCGCCGCGAGCTGGTGGAGATTATCGGGGCGCGGCTCCAGGATTTGTTTGAACTGCTCCAGAAAGAACTGCGCAAAATCAACCGCGTCCGGCTCCTGCCCGCGGGTGTGGTGCTGGTGGGTGGGTCGTCCATGATACCGGGCATGGTGGAGATGACCCGCCAGGAGATCGGTCTGCCCGCGGAACAGGGTATGCCGTACGGCTTTGAGCCGGCGCCGGACGAGATGCAGGGGCCGCAACTGGCATCGGCTCTGGGTGTCGCCCGCTGGGCGGGCAACAAACAGGGGCACGCTCCAAATCAATGGACGGAGTATGTGTCTCATATGAATTCCCGCCCGTGGATGCGGTGGCTACGCTCTCTGATGCCTTGATGATTTTCTGATGCTCCGGCTTCAATCTCCAATCGGACCCCCGCATTGGACATTTTTTGTACCGTGCGGTATTTTGTACGGACGATAAACAGATAATTGTTGGTTATGCCATCCATCAAACCGGATATAGAGACGTACGCGCGGATCAAAGTCATAGGCGTGGGCGGCGGCGGCGGCAAGGCCGTAACGCGCATGATTGATCACAAAATCAACGGCGTTGACTTTCTCACCATCAATACCGACGCCCAGGATCTGCATCTGACCAAAGCACGCACCAAAATACACATCGGCAAAAATCTGACCAAGGGTCTGGGGGCGGGCATGAACCCCGATATTGGGCGGCAGGCCGCGGAGGAAAACCGCGACGAGATACACGAGGCGATCAAGGGCGCGGATATGGTTTTTCTTACCTGCGGCCTGGGGGGCGGCACGGGATCGGGCGCGTCTCCTATTGTCGCCGAGGTGGCGCGGGATTCGGGGGCTCTGACGATAGGCGTGGTTACGCGGCCGTTTAGTTTTGAGGGCGTCCAGCGCGCCAAAGTGGCGGAGGACGCCTGGCGTGAGTTGCGCGAACGGGTAGACGCGCTGATCACCATTCACAACGACCGCATCCTCAACGTAGTGAGCAAAGACGTATCACTGCTCAACGCTTTTGCCGTGTGCGACGATGTCCTGCGCCAGGCGGTACAGGGCATATCGGATCTCATCATAACGCCGGGCATCATCAATGTGGATTTTGCCGATGTCCGGGCGATCATGCACGATGCAGGATCGGCGCTGATGGGTGTCGGCTATGGCTCGGGCGAGGATAGAGCCGTGGCCGCGGCCAAGGCCGCGGTCAGCTCGCCGCTATTGGACATATCCATTGACGGCGCGCGCGGTGTCCTTTTCAACGTATCCGGCGGGGCGGATCTCACCATGTGGGAGATCAACGAAGCCGCAAAAGTCATCACGGAGGCAATTGACCGCGACGCCAAAGTGATTTTTGGGGCGGTGCATGATGATCGCCTCAAAAAGGGCGAGATCAAAATCACGGTCGTGGCGACCGGATTTGTCAATCAACAGGGTGCTCCCGCGCTGTCCGGCGGACGCGAGGATAGGACGGAAATCAAAAGAAGTCCGGCGTCGGCGTCCGGACTCTCGCCTGCGGAAAAAACCCCGCCGCCATCTTCTCCTCAGCCGCCCGAGACCGAATGGGACGCCATGCCGGCTTTCCTGCGGCGACGCGCCAAATAGTCCGTTTGGCCTCCGTTTTTTGCCTATTTCTATTGTATAAATGTCAGTGGGATAGAAAAACACCGCGGGAGCCGCCAGCTCCCGCGGTGTTTTTCGCGTGGTATTGTTTTCGCTGGCCATATCGCGGCGTATTTCAAAAAGAAAGTCAAGGTTTTCTGGGTTATCCACAGAAAGATGGCGACTGCGCGTTGACCGTGCTTTTGGGGCGGGCGTACAATCAGATTGTTATTGGTTTATCTTTGATTCAAAAATCCTCTTTCGTCTGAATCCCGCGGACGAAAGAGTATTTTTGTCTCTTTACCCCACATTATGGCGCCTAGAGCCACCACGTCGGCCCGCGCATCCGCCGGAATCGCGTCCCAGCCCAGAGCCGCCGGCAAGAAATTGCCGCTCAAACGGCTTTTCACCCGCGAGGGTGTCCATCCGTTTGACGCGGTCGCCTGGAAAAAAGTAAAAGTGACGGTCCGCGGGAGCGGTATGAATACCACGAGCGAGGAGCGGGAGCTGGAATTCCCGGAGTTCTGGTCCGACAACGCCACATCCATCGCCGGGTCAAAATATTTCCGCGGCAGGATAGGATCGGGCGATCGCGAGACGTCGGCGCGGCAGATGATCAACCGTGTCGTGGGCGTTATCCGCGAATGGGGCATCCGGTTCGGATATTTCGGCGATGAGCAGGAGGCGGGATTGTTTGCCGACGAGCTGACGCATATCCTGCTCCACCAGAAAGCCGCTTTCAATTCGCCGGTGTGGTTCAACGTGGGCGTGCAGGAGCGTCCCCAGTGCTCGGCGTGCTTCATCCTGGCCGTGGAAGACAGTATGGCGTCCATTCTGGACTGGGTGCACACCGAGGGCATGATTTTCAAGGGCGGCTCGGGTGCGGGGATCAATCTCTCCACATTGCGCTCGTCGGGCGAGACCCTGTCGGCGGGCGGCAGGTCATCCGGCCCGGTGGCGTTTATGCGCGGCGCCGACTCGGTGGCGGGCATGATTGCGTCGGGCGGCTCCACGCGCCGCGCGGCCAAGATGGTCGTGATGAACATAGATCATCCGGACATCATGCAGTTTATCCGATGCAAGGCCGAGGAGGAGAAAAAAGTGCGCGCGCTCATGGAGGCCGGGTACCCCATGTACGACCTCAACAATCCGGCGTGGAACTCCATCCAGTACCAGAACGCCAACAATTCCGTACGCGTAACCGACGAGTTTATGAACGCCGTGGAGCAGGACGAGTCCTGGCAGACGCGGTACGTGGTCAGCGGCAAACCGGCGGGCGAGTACCGCGCGCGCGAGATGATGCGCGAGATAGCGCAGGCGGCGTGGGAGTCGGGGGATCCGGGCATGCAGTACGACACGACGATCAATCGCTGGCACACCTGTCCCGTGACAGGGCGCATCACCGCATCCAATCCGTGCAGTGAGTATATGCACATAGACAATTCGGCGTGCAATCTGGCATCCATCAACCTCCTGCACTACCTCAATAAAGACGGCTCTTTTGACGTGCGTTCGTTTGTCCATACTGTGGACGTGGTCATCCTGGCGCAGGAGATTCTGGTCGGCGGCTCCAGTTATCCCACGGAGAAAATTGCGGCCAACGCCGTGGCGTACCGCCAGCTGGGTCTGGGATTTGCAAATCTGGGGGCGCTCCTCATGACGCTGGGATTCCCCTACGACTCGGACGAGGCGCGGCATTCCGCCGCCGCCATCACGGCGCTCATGTGCGGGGAGGCATACCGGTACTCGGCCGAGGTGGCGCGCCGCATGGGGCCGTACGAGGGCTTTGCGCTCAATCGCGACGCCCAGGTGGGCGTTATCGGCATGCACCGCGACGCGGTATCCCGCATCCGCGAGGCCAAAGTCTTTGACAAAAAACTCCACGAGGCGGCGGGTGCCGTATGGCGCGACGCCTACGCCATGAGCGCCAAATCCGGCGTGCGCAACTCGCAGGTGACGGTCATAGCCCCTACCGGCACCATCGCGCTGATGATGGACTGCGCCACTACGGGCGTGGAACCGGAATTCGCGCTGGTCAAGGTGAAGAAACTCGTCGGCGGCGGCACCATGAAATTCATCAATACCTCGGTGCCGCAGGCGCTGGCCAATCTGGGCTATACCAAAGACGAATCGGCGGCGATCACGGGCTTCTTGGAACAGACGGGGACGGTGGAAGGTGCGCCCCACCTCAAAGAAGAGCATCTGGTCGTCTTTGACTGCGCGGTGCGCCCCGCGGGCGGCGCACGCTCCATCGCATGGACGGGACACGTCAAAATGGTCGCCGCCATCCAGCCGTTTATCTCCGGCGCCATATCCAAGACGTTCAATATGCCCGCCGAAACCACAGTGGACGAGATCATGGACGCGTACATCATGGGCTGGAAGATGGGGCTCAAGGCCTTTGCGGTCTACCGCGACGGATCCAAAGCGGCACAGCCGCTCAACGCCGCGGGGAGCAATCGCAGTAAAGTGGCCGAGAAAAAGCCCCAGCGCCGCCATCTGCCCGCCACGCGCGCGTCCGAGACGCACAAATTCGCCATCGCCGGACATGAGGGATTTCTGACATATAGCGCGTACGACGACGGCACGCTGGCCGAGATATTTATCCGTATGTCCAAGCAGGGCTCCACGCTGGCCGGCCTTCTGGACGCGTTTGCCATCGCCGTGTCCGTAGCGCTCCAGTACGGCGTGCCCCTGCGGGACATGGCGCGCCGCTTCTGCTACGCGCGCTTTGAACCGGCAGGATACACGGACAATCCGGAGGTGCAGGTGGCCACGTCCATCGTGGATTATCTGTTTCGGTATCTGGGCCAGCGGTTTTTGTCCGAGTCGGACATGGAGGAGCTGGGGATCAAATCCGCCGTCAAAGAAGTGGAGTCCGCGCGCCCCGTGGCGTCCAGCGAGGTTACGCGCTCGTCCGTCCGGCAGACGACGGTGGAAGTGCGCCAGGAAGTGCGGCGTGTTACCTACGCCGACAGCGTGTGCCGCGCCTGCGGATGCATGATGATACAGACGGGTACCTGCAAAACATGTCTCCAGTGCGGCACGAGCAACGGAGGATGTTGACACAAATCTTTCAAAACAAAAACCAGGCGATGAGTGCCTGGTTTTTGTTTGAGAATCATAAAAAATAGGTCGCGTGGAATAATATCTTTCTGCAAGTGCATTTTCAATTGGTTGCGGATATGGCCTGATCCGTCAATCAGGTTTGTTGATTTCCTATACGCTTCATGCTCTATATTTTCACCGGGGACGGCAAGGGCAAGACCACGGCCGCGCTGGGTACGGCCATGCGCGCCACGGGCGAGGGCAGGCGGGTGCTGATGGTGCAGTTTATCAAAGGCCCCTGGAAATCGGGGGAGGACGAGGCTCACAAAAATCTGGCGCCCCATTTCAAGCTGGTAAAGATGGGTCTGGGATTTGTGGGGATCCTGGGCGATACGCTCCCGCGAAGCGCGCATGAACGCGCCGCTCAAGACGCGCTGGCATACGCGGCGGGTGAGGCGGCGGGCGGCGCGTGGGATATCATCATCCTGGATGAGATACACAACGCTCTGCATCTGCGCCTGATAGCGCTGGAAAAAGTGCTGGACTTTATCCGCAACGCCGCGGGGAAGACGGAGCATATCATCCTCACCGGCCGCGACGCGCCCCGCGAGCTCATAGACATGGCCGATCTGGTAACCGAGATGCGCGACATCAAACACCCATATGACAAAGGATTCAAAGCCAAAAGAGGGCTGGAGTATTGATCGCCCTGTGCACATCCCGGGTTGCCATACCTGTGGCAGATCATTTATTATAAAGACATGAATATCCGCATACGGGATTTTGCGATGCGGTTTGTAGCGACTCTCATCGCCCTTTCTGCGGTTGTGGCGCCCGTAGCGCCCGCGTTTGCAGTGGCTGATATTGCGCCGCCGGCGCCCGAAGCGCCGGCGGATTTTCCCGCTGTCGCACCGGCTCCGTCCGATACCGCGCCGTCCGCATCCGTGCCTGCGTCTCCGGCGGCGACGGGGAATCCTTTTGCGCTTTCTCCGGCGCTCACGGCACCCGGCGCTGTCCAAAAGGACACGCCTGCAAAACAAAACGTTCCAACAGACAAACAACCTCAAAAAAAGACATCCGGCACGATGTCTCTGATGAGCGGATCCGAATCCCCGCCGCCGCCTTACCATGATCCGCGGCATACCGCGCGCGTGAATATCAAGGCGGATGAGGCCACGGGCGCGCTTACGGCGGTATTTCCCGTGCGCACGCCGCCGGGGCGCCTGGGAGTGGAGCCCGCGCTCTCGTTGAGCTACTCCAGCCGCAACCGGGACAATGCCGGTATTGCCGGGTACGGCTGGAGCATAGACATACCCCGCATTGAGCGGATCAACAGACGGGGGTCAAACAGGCTCTTCACCGAATACGATTTTCGCTCGTCGTTTGATGACGAGCTGGGGCGCACGGAATCCGCGACCAGCACCGAGGACTACGGCGCCAAAACAGAGACGGGCGCCTATCGCCGGTATCAATTCGTGGATCATGCGTGGTGGCGCATGACGGATAAACGGGGGTGGACGTATACGTTTGGCACCACGACGGCTTCGCAGATCACGTCTTCTACAAGCGTGTTTCGCTGGATGCTGGAGAAAGCAGAGGACACCAACGGCAATTCCGTCGTATACGAATACGAGAAAGACGCGGGGCAGATATATCCCCTGCGTATCACCTATACGAGAAGTGCTGGGGATACGGGGCTCTTTGAGGTCGCATTTGCCAAAGAATCCCGCGTGGATATCGCGACGTCCTCGGCATACGGATTTCCGGTGGCTTCCCGCTATCGCATCAGCGAGATACAGGTCAAGGCGGGCGGCGTATGGGTACGCACATACGCATTGGGCTATACGACGGGGGACGCCGGGGCGCGGTCTCTCCTCGCATCCATTACCGAGACGGGGCGCGACGAGAGTACGGGCGATACCATCACGCTTCCCCCGACGCAGTTCGCCTACCAGAGATCGGCGGGCGCGTGGACGTATACCGATCATAATTTTGATTTGGGAAATCTTGAAGTCTTTTCGTACAGGGACAGTTCCGGCTACACGCGGGACAACGGATCGCGGTTTGGCGACGCCAACGGCGACGGCCTGCCCGATATTTTCCATAACGGGACGCTTTTTCTCCACACGGGCACGAGCAGTTGGACGACCGACCACCACTACGACCTCGGTAATCTCCCCCTTTTATTGATAACCAGTACCGTGACAATGGCACGCGCATACTTGATGTCAACGGCGACGGACTGGACGACGTCATCCGGCTTGTCTATACAAGCGGAGTCGGGCCGTCGTACTCGCTGTATCTCAACAAAGGCGACGGCACGGGGTGGACGAGCAACCACTCCTACGACCTGACTAATCTCAACGGGTTTATTGAGGACAATCAGGACGCGGGCATGCGTATCGTGGACGCCAACGGCGACGGACTGCCGGATTTTCTCAAATTATTTGGCGCGTCGTCGGGGCCTTCAAATCAACTGCTTCTCAACAAAGGCGACGGCACCGGATGGACCCTGGTTCACAATTACAACCTTGCGGGACTCCCCGGCTTTGCCGGGCGGGACGGCACAGGGGTTGTCCACGATACAGGGGGGCGCATCATGGACGCCAACGGCGACGGGCTCTCGGACATACTGTATGGCAGTCTGGTGTATCTCAACAAAGGCGACGGCACCGGATGGAGCCCGGACAACAAATACAATGCAGGCAACATTCCGGCGTTTTCCGTGAGCGATTCCGACAACGGCGTGCGCATCATGGACGCCAACGGCGACGGACTGGACGATATCATCCGGCTGGTGGATAATGTCGGGCCTCCGGAGCATACGCTGTATCTCAACAAAGGCGACGGCACGGGGTGGACTACGACCCATCGCTATCCGCTTGATCCCGTGGGGGACTTTATCGTGGACGGAGGCGACGCGGGACTGCGCATCATGGACGTAAATGGCGACGGACTGCCGGATATGCTGGAGAAATACCAGATCGGGAGCGGCAATCCGATCAGTTATCTCTACCTGCAGACGGGAGAACGCCCCGATACACTCACTACCATCCGCTCAAGCGCCGGGGCCACCACCACCGTTACGTACCAGGAGAGCGCGGCGTTCAGGGATACCAACGGCCTGCCGGTAAATACGCGGGTGCCCTTTGCGCTTGATCTTGTGCATGAGGTATCCACACGCGATACGCTGTCCCCGACGGGCACGACGACATATGCGTACGGAGGAGGCGAGTCCTACTACAACGGGCCGTACGACCGCGAATGGGCGCTTTTTGCCACGACGACCAGGACCGACGCTCTCGGATTTGTCACCAAAACATTTTATCACCAGCAGGGGAGCACGACCCAGGCCTCCATCGGCGAGTACGAGGATCACATCGCCAAAAAAGCCAGGCCGTATCGCATAGAGACGTACGACGCCGCGAATCATCTGTATAAAAAAACCCTCAACGCGTGGGATCGCGCGCCGCTGGACTACCAGCGCAATTTTGTGTATCTGGCGCGCGCCACGGATATGACATATGACGGCGATTCCGACCACAAAGACACCGCCCGGACATACCGCTACGCGACGACCACGGGCAATCTTGTCTACACACAGGAATGGGGCGAGGTATCCGCATCGGACGACGGCGCGTTCTCCGCATCCAGCACCGCCATATTCGGCACGACGTACTCGTATGCCGCGTCTTCCACGGGGTATCTCACGGGACTTCCCTCGCGCGAGACGGTGGCGGACAACGCTTCCACGACCGTCAAAGACACCAGATTTTATTACGACTCGCTTGCCCTGGGCGGCGCGTCCAAAGGCAATGAAACCAAGCGCGAGACGTGGACGGGCGGCGGCTCGTGGACGGATACGGAGAAGACATACAATTCTTACGGCCTCCCCACGCAGGCCAAAGACCCGCGCGACAAGGCGACGACCTATACCTACGACACATACAATCTCCAGGTTGCGACCACCACCGATCCTCTCGGACACACGACAGGATTTGTATACGACTACTCGCGGGGCGCGCCCCGGCGGGTCAACGATCCGAACAATCTGATCTTTGAGACCGCCTACGACGCTCTGGACCGCGTGGTGCAGGAGCGCCAGCCGGACGCCGCAAGTCCGGGCACGCTTGTCGCCAAAACCGCGTATGTCTACACCGATACCCCGGGCTCGCGCGCCGTGCGGGAGACCAGATACCTTGACGGCTCGGTCTCCCGGGATCGCTACATATACCAAGACGATGAGGATCGCACGATCCAGGAGCGGCTGGAGGCGGAAGACGCGGGCATATACGCCGTCAAAGATTTCGTCTACGACAGGCGGGGACGGCTGTCCCGTGAGTCTTTGCCTTACTTCTCAAGCGGCTCGGCCCGCACCGCGTCCACTACCACGACCGCGCTCTACGCCACGACCACCTACGACGCCCTGGATCGCCCCGTATCGGTGACCACGGCCGCGGGCACGACCGCCTATGCCCACGACGACTGGAAAACCGCGATCACCGACCCCAACGGCAATATCCGGCGCATCTCGCAGGATGCCTACGGCAATCTCGCACGCGTGGAGGAAGTCAACGGCTCCGAGACATATATCACCGCCTACCGGTACGACTACCTCAAAGACCTCACCTCAATCACCGATGCGCAAAGCAATGTCCGCGCTTTCACCTACGACGGCCTCGGCAGGCGGCTCACGGCGGAGGATCTGCACGCCGCGGGAGACGCGTCGTACGGCACATGGTATTTTGCCTACGACGACGCGGGCAATATCGCATCCACCACGGATCCCAAAAGCCAGAACACGGTATACGCATACGACGACATCAATCGCCCCCTGACCGAAGACTATGCGGGCACGCCCGGTATCACGGATATCACCTATGCCTACGACTCGTGTATGTATGGCGTCATGCGTTTGTGTGGCGCCACCACCACGGCCGCCGGTTTCAATTATGCGTACGACCCTCTCGGCAGGATCAAAACCGAGCGTTTCGCGACATCCACAGGCGTATTTACCACCGCGTACACGCGGGACCGGCAGGGCAATCTCACGGACATCACATACCCCGACGGCGCGACTGTCGCCTATGCGTACAATTCCGCGGGCCTTCTGGAGACCGTATCCAAACTTGAGCCGGGCACCACGACCGCGATCATGATCGTGGAAGACACGGATTACGACCCCACGGACGCGGTCGCATACCGAGATTTTGGCAACGGCACGGAGACGGTTTACACACACGACCCCAACGAGCTTTATCGTCTGACCAATATCCGCACGACGGAGCACGCGCCCGACGAGTCGTTTGGTGTGGGCGGTCTGGGCCTGCTGGCGCTTGACGAGCAGGATTTTCTTGCGACCGCCCAAAACGCCACCGGGTCTCCGGAGAGCGCCACCATGCCTTCTGTAGCCGGGGATGCCGTGATATCTGCGGAGAGTTCCGTCATACTTCCCACCGCCATGGACGCTCCTCCTGTCGTAGCGGATGTTGTAGCACCCGCGCCTGCGGGTACGGGCGCGGGTTCCGCATCGTCTTCCGTGACTCTCCCGGATACCGCGGCGCACGCATCCGTACCGGGTCCCGCAGATTTCACTCCGGCAATATCCGCGGCCACGGCCCCGACCGACACGGAGTCTCCTGTACCGCCGCCCGTTGACCCTCTCGCTCTTGTCGATGCCGCCGTGCCCCCGGCCGCGTCTTCCACACCCTCCTTGGGCGAAAAATCCGCGGCGTCTCTTGAGGCGCTTCTGGCGGGCAAATCATCCGCCGAGCGCGCCGCCATCAAAGGCGCCGAGATCGCCAGGATCGGCAGCGCCCCGCGCACCCCGCGCGAGGGATATGACATAGAGATTGTGTCCGCCAAAGCAATCCCCGGCGGCGTGGAGGTGTACGCCCGCGCATGGGATGCGACGGGCGCGCAGATCGGCTTTGGCCGCGACGGCACCGTGGATATTGAGCGATTCCGCATCATCAATCCTCCGGTATTTGTAGACAGTCCGCATGGCGCTGTCGTGCGGCAGGAGGCAAGTCCCGTATCGGGCGTCATCACGGATACCCGTCGGCTGAAACAGGACCCCCGCGAAGCCCTCATGCAGGTGCTGGAGCATACGCTCGCGGTCAAAAAAGAAAAACAGACCGCACGACCACCCGTCCCCGGCAAGATCGGACGCACCACGCTCGTCGCCTATCCCGCGGAGGGCGCCAATCCTCCCGCCGACGGAGAAGTTACCTATCACTTCCAGTCTCTCTCGTGGGCGGATCTGAAGAACAGCAGTACCGGCAACGACGCCTATCCCAACTCGGGCATCAGGGAGGTCAAATTCGGCGCCACCGGCTCCGGCGGCACATGGGGCTTTATCTCCCGCCTCATCGTGATGTTTGACACGTCCTCCATCGGCGAGGGCACCGTATCCGCCGCCACATTTTCCCTGCGCGGCAAAGAAAAAAACGACTGGCTGGGCGCCAGTCTCGCCATCAGCGTCTACTCCGCCGCCCCCGCATCCACGAGCACCATCGTCGCGGGTGATTACGGCTCGTTCGGATCCACGCCGTACGCCCCCAGCGTCTCGTATACCAACTGGAACACCGCCGGCTACAATGACTTTTCTTTCAACGCCACGGGACGCGCCGCGATCAACGGGGCGGGCGTAACACCTCTTGGCGTCCGCGAGGCGATCTACGACGCGGGCACCAGCACGCCCCCGTGGACGGGTGGCATGGAGTCCGGATTTGTGGCATACCTTGTGGAATACGAGGGCACTACCCGCGACCCCAAACTCGTCGTAGAATATGCCTCGCCCAATCAGGCCCCCACGGCTCCCACCGATCTTACCGTGGAGGGGCAGTTCAATCCCTCCAACGTAGTGGACCCCACCCCCGAATTCTCCGCGGTCTACAATGACCCCGACGCAGGAGACTCCGCCACCTATTACCGCCTCCAGGTGGCCACCACCACCTCATGGACTGATCTTATCTGGGACACTGGCACCACCACCATGGCCACCACCACCCGGAGCATGAGAAGCCCCGACATCTCCTACGCAGGCCCCGCCCTCGAGCTCTCCACCCCCTACTACTGGCGCATCGCATTCTCCGACTCATCCGGTGCCACCGGCGCATGGAGTACTGCCACCTCCACATTTATGCTCGCAGGATCAAGCATCCACATACAGGACATCACCTACGACTATGACCCCGCAGGCAACATCACCCTCATCACCGACAACTCCGCATCGGGAGCGGCCAAAACCGTGTCATACACATACGACGGGCTCAACCGCCTCACCTCCGCATCCACCACCCAGGCATCATCCACCCCTTACAAGCACACCTACACATACTCCTCCCTCGGCAACCTCACCCAGATGAGCACATCCACCGCCACCACCACATACGCATACGCAGGCACGGGATACGCCAATCCTCATGCTCCCACCGCCATCGGAGCCTACACCCTCGCATACGACGCGAGCGGCAACCTCACATCATACGGACCCTGATATGGCAATGAGGGAAAATAAAATTCCCATTCTGCAACGCCCTATTTGGATGGCCGGAATGTGGCGAAAGTCAATGCGCGTGATACTATGGGCGCATGTCTCCGTCGCGCGTTTTTCTCTCCGCGCTTGTGATGGTTTTGGCGGGTGTCGCGGCGCGGTCTTTTGTCGTGATGCCCGTCATCCTCCTGTTCGCGGCCGCCATGGCGGGCATCGCATGGGCGGGCGCGGGCATCATTGCGCGCAGGCGCGGGATGTGGATTGCGGGGCTGTGGTGCATTGCGTTTGTCGGCGGCGCATTGAGATTTGCCACGGGAGAGGCGGGACAGCCGGATATGACGCCTTTGTACGGCGTACAGGCGACGTTTCGCGGCGTCATAGATGAGGAGCCGGAGCGCGTCCCGCCCAACCAGCGGATCGCGGTTGCGGTATCTCTCCTCAACGGGAGACGGCCGCGGCGGTCTATCCGCATGCTGGCGACTCTCCGCCAGTTTCCGGAGTATGCGATCGGGGACGAGGTGATCCTCCGGGGCGCGGTGGATGCGCCCCGTCTCTCCAGGGACGGGGCGTTTGACTACGGATCATATCTCAAGCGTCGCGGTATTGCCGCGACGCTTTTTTATCCCGCGGTTGAGCGTATCGGGCGGGGAGAGGGCGGGTGGCTTGCGCTCCGGCTCACGGCGGTCAAACACGCGTTTGAAAACGACATTGACGCAATACTGCCCGAGCCGCACGCGGGATTTCTCAAGGGCTTGATTTTGGGCGCGCGCGCGTCGCTCCCGCAGGCGCTCGTCGTGGATTTTCAGCGCACCGGCACATCCCACATGATCGCCCTGTCGGGGTACAATATCACGATTATCGGGAGCGCCATCCAGCGTGTATTTCTCATACTGACGCTTCCTTTCGGACTGTCGTTCTGGCTCGCGTCGGGGGCGATCATCCTCTTTATCCTGATGACGGGCGCGTCGGCATCGGTGGTGCGCGCGGGCATCATGGGCCTGCTCCTGCTCATAGCGCAGAGGGAAGGACGCGCGTATCGCATGACGCCTGCCCTGGCGTTTGCCGCCGCGGTGATGGTGCTCCACAATCCCTATATACTCCGGTTTGACGCCGGATTTCAGCTGTCGTTCGGGGCCACACTGGGCCTGGTGTATCTCTCGCCTGCAGTGGATCGGTGGATTGATGCGGTATGGCGCGCCCTGCGGCGGGACACGACCGCGCGCGGTGTGGTGGCATCCGATGGTGGTCATGCGCGTGTATCACCGGTAAGGCGGATTTTGACCGAGACGATTGCGGCGCAAATCGCCGTCATGCCTCTGCTCATCGTGCTTTTCGGCAGAATATCGGTGATCAGTCCCGTAGTGAACCTCCTGGTGCTTTTGGCGACTCCGTATGCGATGGGGATCGGTTTTGCCGCCGCCGCTGTGGATGCCGTATCGCACGTCCTTGGGCGCACGGGAGGGGCTTTCGCATGGGTCATACTGGAGTACCAGCTGCGGGTGATAGGGTGGTTTGCGCGTTTTCCGTATGCCGCGTTTGAGCCCGGACTTCCCGCATACGCGGGTATCGCATTGTTCTATGTCTGGATGACATATTACGTATGGAAAATATCAAAAAATACGGCCCGATCTGGGCGCTGACATGTCTTGCGTGCGCGGTAGCGCTTCTCTGGTACGCGGTTTTTGCCATATCATCGCGCCACGGCCTGGAACTGATGGTGTTTGATATCGGGCAGGGAGATGCGATTTTCATCACGGCGTCCAATGGAAACCAGGTGCTTGTAGACGGGGGACCGACGGATGCGGTGCTGGGCAAACTTGGCGGCGCCATGCCTTTCTGGGACCGATCTATTGACGTAGTGGTGCTCACGCATCCGCACGCGGATCATCTCGCGGGTCTCATCGCTGTCCTGCGCCGGTACGACGTGGGGATGGTGCTGGAATCCGGCGCGGATTATTCCACGCCGGAGTACCGCGAATGGCGCGCGCTTCTGGAGCAGAAGCGCGTTCCGGTGATAACGGCGCACAGCGGCCAGGTACTGCGCCTGGCGCCGCAGACCGAGCTGGATGTCCTGGCGCCGATCAAGAGTTTTGCCGGTATGTCGCCCAAAAACGTGCATGACGCGATGGTTGTCATGCGTCTCGTGCATGCGTCGTCGTCGGCACTGCTTACGGGAGACGCGGAAAAATCCCTGGAGTATGATCTCCTGTTTTCGGGAGTACCACTGGCGTCCGATATTTTGAAAGCAGGGCACCATGGATCCAAAACATCCACGAGCGAGGATTTTGTCCGCGCCGTGGCGCCCCGGTACGCCGTGATCTCCGTAGGCAGGAAAAACCGTTATGGCCACCCGTATCAGCAGACGCTGGACACGCTTGAGAAATTGCATATCTCTGTCCTGCGCACGGATCAGGATGGCGACGTGAGGTTTGTCAGCGAGGGCGCGGGCCTGCGGCCCGCGCCGTGATACGATGCCCGGGCGCGTCAACGATTGCGCTCACTGCGGACGAACAGTGTGGTGCCGATACCGAGGAAAACCGCCGACAGGACGGCGATGACGGCAAGATCGGTCGCGGGAGAGTGGAGGACGAGCGTCTGCGCCTCCGGCGTGCCGGCATAATAAACGCCGCGAAGAAAATCCACGCCGTACGTCATAGGGGCGAGACGCGAGAGGACGAAAAGGACGGGGGGCAGGTGAGTGATGGGATTGAACACTCCGGCCAGAAAAAACTGCGGGAAGATGACGAGGGGGAATATCTGCCGGACGCGCTGTTGATTGCCCAGATTGGCGAGTACCAGGATGCCGAAAGCGCCTCCCAGAAAAGAGACGACGCTCGCCGCGGGTATGAGCCGGAGGAATTGCACGGGCGAGAGCGGCACGCCCATCACCACGCCAAAGATGATAATTCCGGCGGCCTGCGCAAATGATACGGCGCCCTCGCCGAGTATCTTGCCGATGATGATGGAGGAGCGGCGCACGGGTGCGACAAAGATTGCCTGGCTGAAATCCTGCTCGCGGTCTTCCACCAGCGAGATAATGCCCGACGCGGTAGATTGGAAAAGTGTCTGGGCCAGCACTCCGACAAAGACAAATGCGAGGAAATTGAAACCGGCTCCGGCGGCCAGATTGGCCTGGAGGGAGCCGCCCAGTATCCCGACAAACATGACGGGGAGGACAAAACTGATAACGATGCGCGGGCGGTCGCGCATGAATTTGGTGATGTCGCGATAGGCGATGGTGATGACGGCATGGATCTCGTGCATGGTGATAGGTGTCAGATTTTTTGTTCTTCACGGCCGATCATCTCCAGATACGCTTCTTCCAGCGTTGGGCTGTGGACGTGGATGAAATTGAGCGGGGTCGCGGTGTCCTGGATGATCACGGCGGGATTGCGTCCGCGCAGGGGGATGCGAAACATAGCGCCTCCCGCGGGGGGCGCTATGTCGGGGGTGATCCCGCGGCGCGCCAGATCGGCGCCCAACGCCGCGCGATCGGCGGCGTCCAGAAGCAGGTACTCCTCCGTCAGGTCTTGCCGTATGGTGGCGGGCGTGCCCATGCCCGTCACCACTCCGCGGTTGATAATGCATACGCGGTCCGCGTGCTCCGCCTCCTCCAAATAGTGCGTCGTGAGGAAAACAGTCGTGCCGTCCGCCGCGCGGACGCGCGCCAGGTATTCCCAGAGATTTTTGCGGCTTACCGGATCCAGTCCTGTCGTCGGCTCGTCCAGGAAAAGAATGCGCGGCCGGTGCATGAGATCCCGGACGATCTCCAGTTTGCGGCGCATGCCGCCGGAGAATGTCTTGACCGCCGTGAATAGCTCGTCCCGGATGCCAAGCACCGCGGACAGCTCCGCGATCCGCCGTTTATACTCATCGGGCATCAGGCGGTACGCGGGGCGAAAAGGGAACAATCCGTAGAGTACGGCGTGGAATCGGACATTTTCTTCCGCGGTGAGATTGAGATCCAGACTCGGCTTCTGGAATACGACGCCGATGGCGCGCCGCACCGCGTCCTGCTCGCGTTCACTGTCGTATCCGGCGATGCGCACCGAGCCCGATGTTTTTGTCAGCGTGGTGGTCAGAATGGATATCGTCGTGGTTTTGCCAGCGCCGTTGGGCCCCAGCAGGGCAAAAAGAGATCCCTGCTCGGCGGCAAAAGAAACATCGTCCACGGCGTTTGCCGGAGCGTTTTTATAGCGCTTGACCAGATGATCCACCTCAATCGCATGCGGCATGGGATTATCATACGGCATGGCGGCGCCCCGCGCAAAATTATAATTATTGCCGCGATTGCGGCCCCACAGCGGCGGCGGAACCAATCGTCCGCGCGGTGTTCTAGGCAACCACATTTGGCGGATTGATTAACTGATAATGGTTCAAAAATTCATTTGGTGTTTTCCCATTCAGACCGCAGTGCTCAAGGTCATTGTAGTACATATTCCATAACCTGATGCGAT
>Ga0233425_10000914_pt1 | contig 70732 bp, 78 predicted proteins | sample Watercolumn_Towu_2_FD_181712 | JGI IMG/M metagenome (GOLD analysis project Ga0233425, IMG submission 181712) | Freshwater microbial communities from Lake Towuti, South Sulawesi, Indonesia - Watercolumn_Towuti2014_140_MG | ecosystem: Environmental > Aquatic > Freshwater > Lake | place... | reverse complement strand
TCCGCGACATGCTGGCCCGCTTCAACCGCCGAACCAAGCGCGCCTCCAAGACCCAAAACATGCTCGAGGTCACCCTCGACATATTCCTCGCCAGAAAGCGGTTGCAGAGTCCGAGGTGAACACTCCCTCCCCTGAAGGGGAGGGACTTATTCTCTGCCGCCCATTACAGCGTCCAGATCAGCACATTGCCGACCAGCACCACCGCCATCACCAGCATCAACGCGCCCTTGCGCCGATCCCCACGCTGGATCGTGACGACACCCCCTGCCACGCAGGCAAAGGCCGCGAGCATCGCCAGACCCGGCGCGGCGTTCGCAATGCCCTCCATCAGCCCGCCAGCACCCGCGCATAGGCCGCGCGGTCGACATTGCCGCCCGACAGCAGGACCAGCATCCCGTCCGCCGCCGTTACCTTGCCTGCCAGCAGCGCGGCCAGCGCGACCGCACCGCCCGGCTCGACCACCAGTCGCAGCCGCTCCGCCGCGAAGCGCTGCGCGGCCGCCACCTCGGCCTCGCTGACCGCGACGCCCTCCGCCCCGCGCCGCGCCAGCACCTCGAAGGTCAGCGGCGACACGCGCGTGGTCTGGAGCGAATCGCAGGCGGTCGGGGGTGGATTGTCCCCGACCGGCTCGATCCACCCCGCCTCCAGCGAGCGGCGCATATCGTCCCAGCCCTCAGGCTCGACCACCGTCACCTTCGCCTCGGGCAGCGCCAGCGTCAGCCCGGCGGCCAGCCCGCCGCCGCCGCATGGCGACACGACATGAGTCGGTGCAGAAAGCCCTAGCGCGGCCATCTGCGCGGCCGCCTCGATGCCCGCCGAGCCCTGTCCTTCGATCACCCAGGGATCGTCAAAGCTGGGCACAAGCGTCGCGCCCCGCGCCTCGGCGAGGCGGCGGGCGATAAGTTCGCGACTCTCGGTCGTGCGGTCATAGTCGACGATCTCCGCGCCCAGCGCCAAGGTGCCTTCGCGCTTGGACGGCGGAGCATCGGCAGGCATCACGATCGTCGCCGCAATCCCCAGCCGCCGCGCCGCCCAGGCGATTCCCTGCGCATGATTGCCGGACGAGAAGGCCACGACCCCGCGCGACCGTGAAACCTCGTCCAAAGCGGTTAACCGATGCCACGCGCCACGCAGTTTGAACGCGCCGATCGGCTGCAGGGACTCGGCCTTCAAAGCCACCGTTTTCCCATTGATTTTCAAAGGGAATATCGGTGAGGGCGGCAGGATGCGGGCGATCTTTTCAGCGGCGTCGCGGACCCCCGCTTTGGTAGGCTGTCTTAAGATTGTCACTTTTTATCTCCGACGCCTCTTCTACCGCTTTACAATCGAAAAAGCGGACCCTATTTCGCGCCTCCGCTGCCCCATGGGACTTCCAACCGCAAGGCAGCTTTTTGTCACCGTATGCCGTCAGGCAATTGGAGGTCCCTTGAGTTGCACCAGAATCATCGCGCGCTGGGGCTAGCTGCCCGTTCGACCGCCGTCCCCTCCAACCTGGAGCGCGGCATCGACATCGCCAAGCGTCGTCCGGCTGATCCGGTCACGCTGCTTCGCCCGCACGCCGCTGCGCGCGCCGCCCGATTCTTCGTCGAGAAGTTTCCGGGCCGGCCGATGTATGCGGTGAAGGCGAATCCGTCCGCAGATCTGATCCAGATCCTGTGGGACAATGGCATCACCCATTTCGACACCGCCTCGATCGCGGAAGTTCGCCTGGTGAAGTCGGTCGTCCCGGAGGCGGTCTGCTGCTTCATGCATCCGGTCAAGTCGGAAGAGGCGATTGCCGAGGCCTATTTCACCCACGGCGTTCGCACCTATTCGCTCGACTGCCTGGAAGAGCTGGAGAAGATCGTGCGTGCCACGGATGGCGCGACCGACCTGACCCTGTGCGTGCGGATGCGCGTGTCTTCGGAGTACGCCAAGCTCAGCCTGGGATCGAAGTTCGGCGTCAGCCTGGAAGAGTCGAAGGACCTGCTGATCGCGACCCGCCAGGTCGCCGATGCGCTGGGCATCTGCTTCCATGTGGGCAGCCAGACCATGACCCCCGACGCCTATTCGGCGGCGATGGAGCGGGTGCGGGCGGCGATCGTCGCGGCGGCCGTGACCGTCGACGTGATCGATGTCGGTGGTGGCTTCCCCTCGGCCTATCCGGGCATGACCCCGCCGCCGCTGGAGCGTTTCTTCGAGACGATCCACCGCGCGTTCGAGAGCCTGCCGGTGTCCTATTCGGCCGAACTCTGGGCCGAGCCAGGCCGGGCGCTGTGTGCGGAATATTCATCCGTCGTGGTGCGGGTCGAGCGTCGTCGCGGGCATGAGCTGTACCTCAACGACGGCGCCTATGGCGCGCTGTTCGATGCGGCGCATATCGGGTGGAAATACCCGGTCCAGCTGCTGCGCGAGCCGACATCCGACGCGCGCGACATGGACTTCAGCTTCTGGGGTCCGACCTGCGACGATCTGGATTATATGCAGGGTCCGTTCCCGCTGCCCGCGGACACGAACACCGGCGACTATTTCGAGATCGGGATGCTGGGCGCCTATGGCCAGGCGATGCGGACGCAGTTCAACGGCTTTACCTGCCACGAATTCGTCGTGACCGATGATGAGCCGATGTTCTCGGTCTATCGCGAGGAAACCGAGCAGGCTCTGCCCGCCAACGTCGTCAAGCTGTAACCCAGCCTGACTAGCACCATGAATAACCCTCCCGCTCCGGCGGGAGGGGAATGGGGTGGCATTGCGGTTCCGACCGCGATAAGGCCCCCTCCCATACCCGATTCCGCACATGCCGCAGGACCGGGCCAGCCGGGTTACCGCGTCCCCAATAACGACGACGGCTTCTCGATGATGATGGAACCATCATGACCGACACGATCAACGACAACCGTAAGGCCGAGCTGCTCTCCAGCGTGGTCGAGCATATCGACATCACCAAGTTCGACGCCCGCCCGATCATCGATTCGATGGGCAAGATGAGCTTCACCAGCCGCGATCTGGCGCGCGCGACCGGCATCTACAACCAGATGCTGGCCGACAAGGACTGCTCGATCTTCCTGGTGATCGCGGGCTCGACCTCGGCGGGCGGCTGCATGGACCTGTATGCCGAACTGCTGCGCTCGAACATGATCGACGGCGTGGTCGCCACCGGTGCGTCGATCGTCGACATGGATTTCTTCGAAGGCCTGGGCCACAAGCACTATCAGGCGCTGGAAGTCCCGGACGATAACACGCTGCGTTCGCTCTACATCGACCGCATCTACGATACGTACATCGACGAAGAGCAGCTTCAGGATTGCGACCACACGATCGGCAAGATCGCCGACTCGCTGGAGCCCAAGCCCTATTCGAGCCGCGCCTTCATCCGCGAGATGGGCAAGTATCTGGCCGAGCATGGCAAGAAGGAAAACAGCCTCGTCAAGCTCGCCTATGAGCATGACGTGCCGATCTTCTGCCCGGCCTTTGTCGATTCGTCGGCGGGCTTCGGTCTGGTGAAGCATCAGGTCGAGCGGGCCAAGGAAGGCAAGCCGTACATGGTGCTCGATGCGATCGCCGACTTCCGCGAATTGACCGACATCAAGATCAAGGCTGGCACGACTGGTCTTTTGATGATTGGCGGTGGTGTTCCGAAGAATTTCATTCAGGATACTGTTGTTTGCGCCGAAATCCTGGGCCATGACGATGTGGAAATGCACAAATACGCGGTGCAGATCACGGTAGCCGATGTTCGTGACGGTGCCTGCTCGTCCTCGACGCTCAAGGAAGCGGCAAGCTGGGGCAAGGTCGACACCACGCTCGAGCAGATGGTGTTCGCGGAAGCGGGTTCGGTCATGCCCCTGCTCGCCTCGGACGCTTATCACCGCGGCCACTGGCGTGAGCGCGTGAAGCGTCGTTGGGGAGCGATTTTCGACTAATGCTGGAATTTCTTGAGAGAGAGCAACTCGCCTATATCATCATTGGGGCAGTGCTGCTGTCGGGTTTCGCTTTCGCGGTTCCCTTTATCCGTCGGCGCAAGCGAGAGAAGCTTCGCCGTCGCGGAATCAAGAAATACGGTCATTGAGAGATCGGGGGCGGGACCGAAAGGTTTCGCCCCTTTTCACTTGCTTGCGCGCGCTCGCCTCGGCACCCTCATCGGATATAGCGCTATCGGCGTTGAGGAAGAGGGGATGCCAATGATCGACCGACGCTCTCTGATCGGGGCCATGGCCACCGTGCCGCTGGCCACCCGCGCGGTGGCGCAGGGCGCGCCAAACGCCCCGGCGGCGATGACCCTCTGGCCGCCGGCCGAGCACTTCCCGCTTTGGCCCGGCCGTCCGCCCGGCGCGCGAGCCACATTGCCCACGCCCAATCCGTCGATGAACGGCCCCGCCGGTCGCAGGGAATTGTGGCTGCGCGGCACGGCCAATCCGATCGTGGCGGTGTTTCGCCCCGAGCGCCCCGATGGTCGCGCGGTGCTGACCATTCCCGGGGGCGGCTATGGCTTCGTGTCGATCCAGAATGAGGGGATCGATGTCGCGAAGACGCTGAATCCGCATGGCATCACCGTCTTCGCACTATCCTATCGCCTGCCCTCAGAGGGGTGGGACGACCAGGCGAATGTGCCGCTTCAGGATGCGCAGCGCGCGATGCGGCTGATCCGTGCCCATGCGGCGCGCTATGGCATCGATCCGGCCAAACTCGGCATTGTCGGCTTTTCGGCGGGCGGCCATCTCGCAGCCTCGCTGACCGTAGGCTATGACGACAAGGTCTATAATCCGGTCGATGCCGCTGACCGCCAATCGGCCAAGCCGCGTTTCTCCGGCCTCGTCTATCCGGTGGCCAGCCTGTCGACGCCGGCCACCCATCCGGGCTCGCGCAACAATCTGCTCGGTCCCAATCCCGATCCCGCGACCAAGGCGCGCTACGACACGCCGCGCCGGATCAATGCCGGCACGCCGCCGCTGTTCCTGGTCCATGCGGTCGATGACGGGCTGGTCCCGCTCGACCAGTCGATCGACGTTCTGACCCAGGCGCGCGCCGCCAAAGTGCCTGTCGAGGCGCATTTCTTTGAACGGGGCGGCCATGGCTTCGGCGCGATGAGCGCGCCGGAAGGTTCGCCCGCGCGGCTCTGGCCCGACCTGTTCGACCGCTGGATCGCACAGACGTTGGAGCAGGGGTAACGTCCTGAACGGGCATCGGGTCGGGGACGAGTGACGTCTGCCCCGAACCTCGCTAAGGACCGCGCCCATGTTCCGCATCGCTCGCTGGGCCGTGAAGGCCGTGCTCGCCTTTGTGATCCTCAGCGTCGTCTGGGTCGGCGTCTATCGCTTCGTGCCGCCGCCGATCACCTTCACCATGCTGGGCGACGTGATCGGCGGGCATGGTGTGACCAAGGACTGGATGCCGCTGTCCGAGATGGACCCCGACATGGCGCGGGCAGCGATCGCGGGCGAGGATGCGCGCTTCTGTTCGCATAACGGCTTTGACTTCAAAGCGATGGCGAATGCGGCCTATCGCAATGCCAAAGGCGGGCGGATCCGGGGGGGCTCTACGATCAGCCAGCAGACCGCGAAGAACGCCTTTCTGTTTCAGAATGGCGGCTATGTCCGCAAAGCGTTCGAGGCGTGGTTCACCTTCCTGATCGAGACGCTGTGGGGCAAGCGGCGGATCATGGAAGTCTATCTCAACATCGCCGAAACGGGGATCGGGACCTATGGCGCCAATGCTGGGGCGATGCGCTATTTCGGTCATGACGCCTCGCATCTGTCGCCGACCGAGGCTGCGCGGATTGCCGCCGTCCTGCCGCTGCCCAAGAAGCGCGCGGCGGTGGCGCCGACCGGGTTCGTGCGCAAACATGGCAATGTGATTGCGCGTTATGTCGGGGTGGTTCGGCGGCAGGGTCTGGATAGCTGTATCAGGTAAGGGGGGCTCGGTGAGACACCTTGCCCTCCCCCATCCCCTCCCGCCTGCGGGAGGGGTGCGTTGTTGGCAGACGCCAAGCGGCATTCGATATGTTTTTAGACTAACAGAGCGCGCCAGGCACGCCCCTCCCGCAGGCGGGAGGGGATGGGGGAGGGCGGTCGCCCCAAGCTATCCGCTCTCCGTGCAAAGCCTCGTAAAAGCCACGATGCGCGCTCATCCTCACGCGATACGATAGGAGATTATGCGATGTTTGCGGCGCTGGTATCGATGCTGATGCTGCAAACCGCGCCGTCATCCATGATCTTGCCGCGTATAACCCGACCAACCGCGTGTCCGGACGCGTTGGATGGGGATATTGTCGTGTGCGGCCGCCGCAATGCCACCGAACGATACCGGCTTCCCCCATCGACTCGTGGCTCCGCGATCGAAACGCAGGATATGGGATCAGGGGCGAGCGGGGCGTCGGTCCTGTCGGGGACTGGTCCCTGCGGCATCCATGCCGGGCAAAGACGTTGTTCGCACGCCGAGACGGCAAGCGCCGGTTATGGAGGCGGACGTGATCCGCTGACATTCGCACGAAAAATCCTGACGCGGCTGATCGACCCGGACGCCGCAATCGATCCCCCGGCATCACCACCGGCCGGACCCTGATCAGCCCGGCCGGTGGTCAAACACCTTATTTCGCGTCGCCAGAAATCGCGTCGCCCGCCTTCTCGGCAGTATCGCCGACGCTCTTCGCCGCCGAGGTCACGGCCGCGTCGCGACGATTTTCCGCGCCGCCCCGGCTGAACAGATAGAAGCCGCCGACCAGCACCGCGATCAGCAGGACGATGGCGATCGCCATCCCGCCGCCACCGCCGCTGCGGCGCTCGATGACCGTGGTATGCGGCTGCTGCGTGCCATAGGTTTCGGTAACACGTTCATCGGCCATGACATTCCCTCCTCTATTGGTGGGGAGAGCAACGCCATGGCCGGGATAGCGTTCCCGAAACGACCGCCGATCAGAAGGGGAGCTTGAAGCCCGGCGGCAGCGGCAGGCCGCTGGTCATCTTGGACATTTCGCTGCCCGAGGCGGCATCCGCCTTGGTCCGTGCGTCGTTGATCGCGGCGGCCAGCAGGTCTTCCAACATGCCCTTTTCAGACGGCTGCATCAGCGAGTCGTCGATGGTGATGCCGATGATCCGGCCCTTGGCCGACGCCTTCACCTTTACCAGACCGCCGCCGGAGACGCCCTCGACCTCGATATTGTCGAGATTGGCCTGCGCCTTTTCCAGCTCATTCTGGACGTTCTGGGCCATTGCCAGGATTTCGTCGAGATTCTTCACATCATGCTCCGTTCATACTGCGTTTGCCGGGCCATTCCATCAATTCGGCCTTGGGGAAAGCCTCGCGGGCGGCGCGTACCATGTCCGATTCCCACGCCGCGGTCTTGATCGCTTCCTCGGCCGCCACCTGCTGCTCGTGCAGGGTCGGGGCGCCGGGCACGTCCTCCAGCGTGACGCGCCAGACCTGGCCCGTCGCCGCCTTCAGCGCTGCGATCAGCTCGCTCAGCGTGTCGGCCGCGATCGGGCGCGATCCGCTGAACACCATCTCCGGTGGGGTATAACGCACGAGACGCGCGCCGTGGCGCAAGCGTGCTGCCAGCGCCAGCTGGCCCATATCGTCCAGCCGGTCGATCATCGCGACGAAGCTGTCGGGCAGCTTCGGCGGCTCGGGCTCGGCCGGCGGTGGAGGCGGCGCGATCGCGACCGGCCCCGCAGCGGGTGCCGCCTGATGCGTCACCACCGAGGCGCTGGGTGCCGACACGGCGCCGTCGCGGATCTGCCGCGCCAGCTCCCCCGGATCGGGCAGGCTCGACGCATGGATCGCGCGGAGCAGCGCCATCTCGGCAGCCTCGATGGGCAGCGCGGCGCGCGCGACCTCGTCATGGCCCTTCAGGAACAGCTGCCACAGGCGGTGCAGCGCGGGGAAGCTGAGCGAGCCCGCCCATTGTTCGCGCGCGGCACGCTCCTCCAGCGGCTGCGCGGCGTCGGGCGGCGTGCCGACCTTAGTCAGTGTGATGCCGTGCACCGTCTCCAACAGTGAGCGGAGCACCGATTGCGGATCAACGCCATAATCATATTGCCGCCGCAGCGAGGCAAGCGCGCCCGCCCCGTCGCCGTTCAGCACCAGCCCCAGCAAGTCGCGCACCGCGCCGCGATCCGACAGGCCGAGCATCTCACGCACGGCGGCCGCCGTGACGCCGCCACCCTCCAGATCGGCATGGGCGATCGCCTGGTCCAGGATCGACAGCCCATCGCGCGCCGAGCCTTCCGCCGCACGCGCGACCAGCATCAGCGCTTCGTCCTCGGCCGTGACGCCTTCCTTGACGCAGATATCGGCGAAATGCGCGGCCAGCTTGTCCGCCGTGATCCGCCGCAGGTCGAAACGCTGGCAGCGCGACAGGACGGTGATCGGGACCTTGTTCACCTCGGTGGTGGCGAACAGGAACTTCACATGCGCGGGCGGCTCCTCCAGCGTCTTCAACAGTGCGTTGAAGGCGTTCTTCGAGAGCATGTGAACTTCGTCGACGATGTAGATCTTGAAGCGCGCCGAGACGGCGGCATAGCGCGACGCTTCGATGATCTCGCGCACATCGTCGACGCCGGTGTGGCTGGCGGCGTCCATCTCGATCACGTCGATATGGCGACCCTCGGCGATGGCGCGACAGGGCTCGCATAGCCCGCACGGGTCGATCGTCGGTCCGCCGGTGCCGTCCGGCCCGATACAGTTCAGCGCCTTGGCAATCAGCCGCGCGGTCGAGGTCTTGCCGACCCCCCGCACGCCGGTCATCAAGAACGCATGGGCCAGCCGGTCGCGCTTGATCGCGTTGCCGAGCGTCTGGACCATCGCGTCCTGCCCGATCAGTGCGTCAAAGGTCTGCGGCCGGTATTTGCGCGCGAGAACGCGATAGGCTTCGGCCTTGGCGGGCGTCTGGACAGGCTGGGGCGGTTCGCCCAGGTCGAACGAATCAGCCATGACGGGCCGGACAAGTCGGGGTGAGGGAAATCATCGCCAACCAACATAGGCGCTCGGGCGCGCGCCGTCATCAGCGGATACGCCGATGGCTACCGGGCGTTGGACGATTACAATGTGCGGAGGGTGGGAGCCGGAACGACCCGCAGCGAAATCGTTACGGCTGCTTCCGTCAGGACCTGACCGGGTTGGCGACGACTACGTCCGCCCGACTCCCGGTCGCGCATATGGCGAAACGGGGCCGGGGGATCAAGTCCTTATCCCACCGGCCCCATCCGTGACGAACTTTCAGCTCAGCGATAGGTGTTGAAGCACTGGCGCTGCGGCCCGTTCCAGGTGCGCACCCAGCGGCAGGTCACGCGCGGACGGCCATAGGCGTAACGCGGGCCGCGCCAGCCGGGACCACGGTCCCAACGGGGACCACCGCCGCGATGCCAGCCAGGACCGCGATCCCAACCCGGACCACGATGATGCCAGCCCGGCCCGCGATCCCAGCCCGGACCACGGCCCCAGCCATCGTGCGGAGCGGCATCGGCAGGGGTGGCGGCGGCGACGCCCGAAACGGCGATGAGACCGGCGCCCAAGACAGCAAGAAATTTCATAACGCTTTACTCCCGGTAATCCCGCCTGTCGGCGAGCATGGGAGAAGAATGGCGAATCGCCGATGATCGGTCCCTGAACCCGTTTGTTATCAAAGGTTCATGGTAATCGGGCGATCAGTCCGCTCATATTATCGGTCAGTCTGATCTGACAGGCGAGGCGGCTCGACCCGGTCGCTTCGGGCACCAGGTCGAGCATGTCCTCCTCCTCCGCCGAGGGGAGGGGGAGATGGTCGAGAAAGCCCGGATCGATCAGAACGTGACAGGTCGCGCACGCCATCTGGCCGCCGCACGTGCCCTCCAGCGGCTGACCCGCGCGCTGCCCGGCGCGAAGCAACGTCTCTCCCGGCTGGCCCTCAATCGGGGTGGCGGTGCCATCGGCGGCGATGAAGGTCAGCGCGATCATCGCCGCTGGATCCGGGCCGCCGCGTCGATCCGGTCGATCGCCTCGACCAGTTCGGCCTCCGTCGTATAGCGGCCGAAGCCGAGGCGGATCGAGGATTTCGCCTGCCGCTCGTCCAGACCCAATGCGGTCAGGACATGGCTGGGCCGCCCCGATCCGCTGGCGCAGGCGCTTCCGGCCGAGAAGGCGATGTCAAGGCAGTCGGACATCAGTCGCGCCACGTCGAGCCCTTCGCGGCGGATGTTCAGATTGCCGTGATAGCGGTGGTGGGCCGATCCGTTCATCGTCCAGTCCGGGCCGAACCGCTCGGTGGCGATCGACCAGAGCCGTTCGACATGCGCGGCGTCTTGGTCGGCATGGGTCGCCATCAGCCTGGCCGCCGCGCCGAACCCGGCACATAGCGCGGGGCTGAGCGTGCCCGAGCGGCCGCCCTCCTGATCCCCGCCATGCAGCAAGGGGGGCAGGGTGATGCCGTCCCTGATCCACAGCGCGCCTATCCCCTTGGGTCCATGGATCTTGTGCGCGGACAGCGCGACCAGATCGACCGTGTCGGGAATCGCCGTCCGGCCATAGCCCTGTACTGCGTCGCACAGCACCCAGGCACCGGCGCGGTGTGCTTCGTCGGCCAGTGCGGCGACGGGTTGGCGGGTGCCGATTTCGTTATTCACCAGCATCGCCGCCAGCAGCCGGGTGCCTTCCGGGATCGCAGCGGGCGTGACCAGCCCCTCGCCATCGACCGGCAGGATGGTGAGTGGCCGTCCCGTCGCGGCGGCGGTATCGAGCACGGCGGCGTGTTCGATCGCCGTGGTAACGATCTCGCCGCCGATGCCCTTGATCGCCCAATTCAGCGCCTCGGTCGCACCGCTGGTGAAGACCACCCGGCCGCCGGGGGGCAGCAGCGCCGCCACCTGATCGCGCGCGACCTCCACGGCGGCGCGCGCCTGACGCCCTGCCCGGTGGGGGGAATGGGGGTTGGCGTGACCTTGCTCCAGCCAGGGGAGCATCGCCTTCAACGCCTCCGGTGCGAGCGGGGTGGTCGCCTGATAGTCGAGATAGATCATGCCACCCGCTTCCCCCGCGCGATGGCGCGCCAGGCGGTGACGAAGCGGTCGACATCCTCCCGCGTCGTCGTCCGGCCGAAACTGACCCGCACCACCTCTCGCCCCGCCTCGACCTCCCAGCCGAGCGCGGCGAGGACATGGCTGGGCTTGAGGCTGCCACTCGCGCAGGCGCTGCCCGCCGAAACCGAAATCTGGGCGAGATCGAACTGGATCAGCTGCGCCGCCGATGGCTTGCCGGGCATGTGATAGCTGGCGATGGCGGGATGGCGGCGGCTGGCGTCGGCGACGACGATGCCACCCGAACGACGGATCGCATCGTCCAGATATGCGCGCAACTCGGCATGGTCCGGCTCGGCTTCGGCCAGTGCGGCGGCATAGCCCAGCACGCCAGGCATATTCTCGGTGCCGGGGCGATAGCCGCGCTCCTGCCCGCCGGTCGGCGCCAGCATCGCCAGATCGCGGACCAGCAGCGCGCCGATTCCCGGTGGACCGCCGCGCTTGTGCGCGGACAGCGCGACAAGGTCGGCATGTTCGATCACCTCGGTATCCGCGCCTGCCGGCATCTGGGCGGCGTCGACCAGCAGGATATGCCCGGCCGCATGGATCGTCTCGGCCAGTTGCGCGATCGGCTGGCGGACGCCGGTTTCGCTATTGGCCCATTGCACGGTCACGATGCTGCGCGGGCCGCTCAGGTCGGGCAGGTGCAGCACGCCGTCCGGGCCGACCGGCATGACGATCGCATCGGGGGCGGCGCGCAGCACCGCGTCATGGTCGATCGCGCCGACGAAGCGTCGCTCCGCCATCGCACGGGTCAGCGCGATCGACAGGGCCTCACTCGCTCCGCTGGTGAACACTATGTCGCGGCTCCAGCCCAGCGATCGGCCGATCGCCGCGCGGGCATCCTCCAACAGGCGCTTGGCGGCGCGTCCCTCGGCATGAGGGGAGGAGGGGTTGGCCCAGGCCGCGCACCCTTGTGCCAAAGCGGCTCGGGCGGCCTCGGTCATCGGGGTGGTGGCGGCATGATCGAGATAAAGGCGGGGCAGGGCTTGTTCCGTCGCTGAAATGATCGAACAATTGCGAAAATGACGTGTTGGCCTATATAGCGCAACGTTCCCGGCGCTCCACCAGCGCGCATCCAGATCGGCGAGTTTTGATGCCCGAAGTCATTTTTCCCGGCCCTGAAGGCCGCCTCGAAGGCCGTTTCGCCCCCGCTCCGCGTCCGCGCGCGCCCGTCGCCATGATCCTGCACCCGCATCCCAATGCGGGCGGCACGATGAACAACCGGATCGTCCAGGAACTCTACAAGACCTTCCAGCGGCGCGGCTTTGCGACGCTGCGCTTCAATTTCCGCGGCGTGGGCAAGAGCCAGGGCACGTTCGACAACGGTATCGGCGAATTGTCCGACGCCGCCTCGGCGCTCGACTGGGTGCAGAGCTTCCACCCCGAAGCCTCGACCACCTGGATCGCGGGCGTCAGCTTCGGCGCGTGGATCGGGATGCAGCTGCTGATGCGCCGCCCCGAAATCCGCGGCTTCATCTCGGTCGCGCCGCCCGCCAACATGTACGACTTCACCTTCCTGGCGCCGTGCCCCTCCTCGGGCATCATCATCCAGGGCGAGGCCGACGAGGTCGCCACCCCGGCCGCGACCCAGAAGTTGGTCGACAAGCTGCGTACCCAGAAGCACATCACCATCCATCACGACACCATCCCCAAGGCCAACCACTTCTTCGAGCATGAAATGCCCGAGCTGATGGGGTCGGTGGACCGGTATCTGGACATGCGCCTGGACCCGAACTCGCCGATCCGGTGAGGATGTTCGACCGTTCAAACGGGAAAGGGGCCTCGGCAAAAGCCGGGGCCTTTTTTGTGGGTGTCGGCTGAGGCATGGTGCCGCGATGCCGGATACGCCTTTTGACCTGACCGAGAAGGAAGCCACCGTCCTGCATCTTCTGGCGCGGGGTCATGATGTGAAGAGTGCGGCGGCCGAATTGGGCCTTTCGGTCCATACCGTTCATGAGCGCCTCCGCGAAGCACGGCGCAAGACAGGCGCGAGCAGCAGCCGGGGTGCGGCCCGCCTTTTGACCGACGCGATGCACCCCAATTTTTCAGAATCCGGAAAATCCGGGGTGTTGCCATGTTCGATCGAGGACCAGTCATCGGGCCAGCCCCGCATTGGGGCGACGGACGGCCCCCGCTTCCCGGGCCGATGGGGAATGCCGGTGATGATTTCCGCGATGACAACCGTAGCGATCCTGGCGGCGACGCATGTGGCTTCAGGCGACGCTGCGAAGCCCACCGCGCCGCACGTGGTATCGACCGTCCCGGCCGCCGGTGCGGTGGTGCCCGCAGGACCGGCCACTATGAAGGTTACGTTCGACCGCCCGATGCGGCAGGGGAGCTATTCCTTCGTCCGTGTTTCCCCCGATACCTATCCCGATTGCGGCGATAACCCGCCGGTCCAGTCTGCGGATGGACGAACCTTCGCGCTGACCTGTTCGGTGCGGTCGGGGAAAAGTTACGAGGTCTGGTTCAACAGCTCGAACTACAGGAACTTCACAGGTGAGGACGGCGTCCCGGCGACGCCCTATCGACTGGGGTTCCGGGCGAAATAGCGTCGTCAGGCGGGGGCGGCCGGCTGCACGATCGCGTGCGCCGCAGCCACCCCCGTTTCATAGGCCCCATGCGCCGTGGAGAAATCGTCGCGCGAGCAGGCTTCCCCCGCAAAGAGGATGCGCCCGTCGATCGGTTCGGCCAATATCTGCCGAGCTCCGGCATGGCCGACCTTGGCATGGCTATAGCTGCCGCCGATCAGCGGTACCTGGCGCCAGCGGGTCGCGTCGAGCGGGGCGAAGCGTCGTCGCCAGGCGCTCCCCAGCAATCCTACCAGCTCATCGATCGCGAACGCCGCCGCGGCACCGTCTTCCTCCAGCCCCTCGGCACAGGGGCCGCCGAAGAAGCTCTCGACGATCGGCCAGCCGAACGGGGAAAGGCGGTGGCTGGCGGTGCAGACGCTGTACGGATTGCCGGTCAGATGCGCATGGGCGGGCCAGGGCAGGGAGCCTTCGACCGACAGGAACACCTTGTCGGCGATCCCTAGCGGCAGCGCGGCGGCGGCGTCTTGCTTGGCAGGGCGTGGCGGGTCGAAGCTGAGTTTGCCTTCGGCCAAGACGGTGGTGGGCACGGCGATGATGACATGATCCGCCTCGATCCTACCTGCCGAGGTTTCGATTCGGATCGTCTGACCGCGATGGTCGATCCGGGTCGCCGTCACACCGGTCTTCACCGGCACGCCCGCCGCGTGGTGGACGACGACGGTACCATAGCCCTCGACCACTGCCCAATTATCGTCCGTCGCGGCGTTCTCATACGCCGCCCAATCGTGCAGCGACACTTCCGCCAGCGACGCGCCATTGGCATAGCCCGAAATGGCGTCGATCATCGGCCGCCACGGATCGTCACTCGCCACGAAATCCGATAGCGGGCGATCCGGCCCGTCGAGCGCGGCCATCGCCGCATCCTCGAATCGAGCATAGGCCTCGCCCGAGGCGCGCTTCCGGTCAGGGGGAAAGCCCAGGTCGTTCCACTGGACCTGCCAGTTGGGCGAGCGGCGATCGATGGTGAAGCCTGCTTGTTCGGCAATGGCGGTCCAGGGATTGCGCTTGGCGGAGTGGAGCCAGCCGCAACCATGATCGACGACATGGCCGGTCGGCAGTCGCACGCTCCGCGCCCGCCCGCCCAGCCGGTCCGCCGCCTCGATCAGCAGGACTTCGCGCCCCGCATCATGCAGCGTCCGTGCCGCCGCGATCCCGGCCGCGCCGCCGCCGATGACGACGGTGCGGCCGGTCATGCTCAGGCGGCCGCCAGCAGCCGCTTTTCGCCGGCGATGCGCATCATCGCCTTTTGCAGCTTTTCGAACGCGCGCACCTCGATCTGGCGGACGCGCTCGCGGCTGACGCCGTAAACCTGGCTCAGCTCTTCGAGCGTCTTGGGATCGTCGGTCAGGCGACGCTCGGTCAGGATGTGCTTCTCGCGGTCGTTCAGGTCGTCCATCGCGCTGACCAGCATGTCGTGGCGGACATCCGCCTCCTGCTGCTCGGCGACGACACTATCCTGCAGCGGCGAGTCGTCGGCCAGCCAGTCCTGCCACTGGCCCTCGCCATCCTCGCGCATCGAGACGTTGAGCGAGGTATCGCCCCCCATCGCCATGCGGCGGTTCATGCTGATGACCTCGTCCTCGTTGACGCCCAGATCGGTGGCGATCTTGGTCACGTCCTCGGGGCGCAGGTCGCCGTCCTCGAACGCGTCGAGCTTCGACTTCATCCGGCGCAGGTTGAAGAACAGCTTCTTCTGCGCTGCCGTGGTGCCCATCTTCACCAGGCTCCACGAGCGCAGGATATATTCCTGGATCGAGGCGCGGATCCACCACATCGCATAGGTGGCGAGGCGGAAGCCGCGATCGGGCTCGAACTTCTTAACGCCCTGCATCAGGCCGATATTGCCCTCCGAGATCAGCTCGGAGGTGGGCAGGCCATAGCCGCGATAACCCATCGCGATCTTCGCCACGAGACGCAGGTGCGAGGTGACGAGCTGCGCCGCCGCCTCGGGATCGCCATGCTCCTGGAAGCGCTTGGCGAGCATATATTCCTGCTCCGGGGCAAGGATCGGAAATTTCTTGATCTCGGCCAGATAGCGGTTGAGCGACTGCTCCCCGCCCAGTGCAGGAATCGTCGCCGGGACGTTGCTGCCTTTTGCCATGATCCTTATCTCCCTTTCTGGAGCGTCATTCCGTCTGGCCCACCACATGGGTCGAGGCGGTCTTCTGCTATACGTGAAGCCGACTGAACAGTTCCTGCATGTCGGGCGGCATCGGGCTCTCAAACGCCAAAGCGTTACCGCTTATGGGATGAATAAAGCCCAGATGCGCCGCGTGCAGGGCTTGGCGCCGGAAATCGAGTTCATCGAGCAGGGCTTTTTGAGCACCCTTTGTTCTACCATAAACCGGGTCGCCGAGCAAGGCGTGTCCCAGCGATTGCATATGAACGCGCACCTGGTGCGTCCGGCCCGTCTCCAGCCGGCACTCGACCAGCGCGGCGTTGTTCAGCTTTTCGATGGTGCGGTAATGGGTGACGGCGCGCTTGCCGCCCTGCACGATCGCCACCTTCTTGCGGTTCTGCGGGCTGCGGGCGAGCGGCGCGTCGACCGTGCCGTCGGCCGGGCGAGGAACGCCCCCGGTGATCGCGCGATAGCGGCGGTCGATCGAGTGCGCCGCGAACTGCTTGGCCAGCCCTTCGTGCGTGCGGTCGGTCTTTGCCGCGACCATCAGGCCGGACGTGTCCTTGTCGATCCGGTGGACGATGCCCGGCCGCGCGACGCCGCCGATTCCCGACAGCGATCCGCCGCAATGATGGAGCAGCGCGTTGACCAACGTGCCGTCGAGATTGCCCGCCGCCGGATGCACGACCAGCCCGGCGGGCTTGTCGATGATGATGAGGTGCTCGTCCTCATAAGGAATGACGAGCGGAATATCCTGCGCCTCGTTATGTGCGGGCGTGGGCGCCGGGACTGCGACCTGGAACAGATCGCCCGCCGCCGCCCGCTTGGCGGGGTCGCGTGCCATCACGCCGTCGCGCGTCACCGCGCCGCTGGCGATCAACACCTTCAGCCGTTCGCGCGACAGGGTCGGCACCGCATCGGCCAGCGCGCGGTCCAACCGCCAGCCATCCGCTGTGGGCGCGATCCGCGCATCGATGATGGCAACCCCCCGGTCCATGGCCTAGTAAATTGGGCATGACCGTAACGATTTCAAGCGATGCGCTGGACTTCCTGTTGATAACCGCCGCGGCGTCGCTCGATCGTGAGGTGTGCGGGCTGTTGCTGGGCGAAGGAAGCCGGATCGCGCGAGTCATGCCCTGCGCCAATGTCGCGTCCGAGCCGTGGCACCGGTTCGAAATCGACCCCGTCGCGCTGATCGCCGCGCACCGTGCGGCGCGGAAGGGCGGACCGGCGGTGATCGGTCATTACCACTCGCACCCGACCGGGCTGGCCGAACCGTCCCCACGCGATGCCGCCGACGCCGCGCCCGACGGCACGATCTGGCTGATCGTCGGGGGCGGGGAGGTCACCGCCTGGCGTGCCGTCGCGGCGGGCCGCCGCCATGGTCGGTTCGATCCGCTCACCCTTGCTTGCGCCGAGGGGCCGGGCGCGTCAAAAAGGGGAACTTCGTCAAGGGATTTTGCATGACCGTCAGCCCGGTGGATTTCGCGAGCCTACTCTGTTCGCGACTGTGCCACGATCTTTTGTCGCCGGTGGGCGCACTCAACAACGGGCTGGAGTTGCTCGCCGATGAAACCGATCCGGCGATGCGCGCGCGGTGCATGGAATTGTTGGCCGACAGCGCGCGCGCCTCGGCCAACAAGCTGAAATTCTTTCGCCTGGCCTTCGGGGCGGGCGGGGGCTTCAGCGAACGGGTCGACATGGCCGAGGCGAAGGCCGCGATCGAGGGGCTGCTGGTCGACAATCGCCGCACCACGCTGGGCTGGCTGGTCGAGGCACCGTCGTTGCCCAAGCCCGCGGTACGCATTCTGGTCAATCTGGCGCTGATCGCGGTCGAGGCATTGGCGCGGGGCGGCACGATCGATATCGGGGCGGAGGCGGGACGCGAGGCCATCGAGATCGCGATCCGCATAGAGGGGCCGCGAATCCTGCTCGACCCGGAAATCCGTCGCACCCTGATGGAGGGGCGGGGGACCGAGCCGCTGGCCTCGCGGACCGCGCCCGCCTTTCTGGTTCATACGCTTACCACCGAACTCGGCGGCATGACGCTGGTGACGGAGCCCGCGCCCAACACCATGATCCTGGGGGCGGCGATCCGCGCGGGGTAAACGCCCTTTTAATCTTGTGGCGGCAAGAGGAAGCGGATCTCAGCGGGAAAGCTGGGGGCTCCCTCGGGGATTTATGGACGACCTGCTGCAGGAATTCATTGCCGAGACCCGCGAAACGCTGGAGGCGCTGTCCAGCGAGGTCGTCGCGTGGGAAGCAGCGCCCGGCGACCGCGCGCGGCTCGATGCGATTTTCCGGTTCGTCCATACCGTCAAGGGGAGCTGCGGCTTTCTCGATCTGCCGCGCCTCGCACGCTTGAGCCATGCCGCCGAGGATGTGCTGGCCGATGCGCGCGACGGCAAGCGGATGCCCGATACCGCGCTGGTCGATGCCGTGCTGGCGATCGTCGACCGGATCGGTGCGATCGTCGAGGGCATCGCGGCGAACGTGACGCTGGACGATTCGGATGACGAGGCGCTGATCGCCGCGCTGACCCGCGTGGAGGAGGTGGTCGCGACCGCTCCGGCCCCGCGTGTCGCTGCCACGCCACGCACCGCCCCGCGCAGCATCCGACTGAACGTCGACCTGCTCGACCGGATGATGAGCGGCATGTCCGACATGGTGCTGGCCCGTAACGAACTGGCGCGAAGACTGCGCGACGATGTGCTCGACCCGCGCGTCGAGGCGGCTCTCGATCAATTGTCGCTGACCGTTGCCGATATGCGCGACACCGTGACGCGAACCCGGATGCAGAAGGTCGATGCCCTTTTCTCCGCGCTGCCCCGCATGGTCCGCGATACGGCGGCGGAGCTGGGCAAGGCGGTCAGCTTGCGTATCGAGGGATCGGATGTCGACCTCGACCGCGAGATGATAGAGATGATGCGCGACCCGCTGGTCCACATCATCCGCAACGCCATCGACCATGGCATAGAGACGCCCGCGCGGCGGCGCAGCCTGGGCAAGGCACCGACCGGCCAGATCCGTGTCACGGCGCGCCAGTCAGGCAACCAGATCCTGATCGAGATCGAGGATGACGGCGCGGGCATCGACGTCGCGCGTATCGCGGCCAAGGCGGTGGCGAACGATGTCCGCTCCGCCGCCGAGGTCGCAGGCATGACGCCCGCCGACAAGCTGAGGCTCGTCTTCGAGCCGGGCCTGTCCAGCCGCGATACCGTCTCGGCGGTGTCGGGGCGCGGCGTGGGCATGGATGTGGTGCGCGCCAATATCGAGCATGTCGGCGGACGCATCGCGCTGGACAACCGACCGGGCCGGGGCCTGACCATCACCATTCAAGTTCCGCTGACCTTGTCGATCATGTCGACATTGATCGTCGCGGTCGCCGACCAGCGTTTCGCCATCGCCCGTCAGACGATCGAGGAGATCGTCAAGGTTCGCGGCGATCAGGTCCGCATCGACCCGGTCGGGGACATCAAGGTCGCAACCGTGCGCGGCCGACGCCTGCCGATGCTGGCCCTCGCCCCCTTTCTCGCCATTGGCGAAGGCGAACCCACCACGCTGGTGATCGTGTCCACCCGCGAGGGTGACTATGCGCTGGGCGTCGACGATGTGCTGGACACCGAGGAGGTCGTGGTCAAGCCCGCCGCTCCGGCGGTGATGGGTACCGGCCTTTATGCGGGGCAGACGCTGCCTGACAGCGGAATGCCGATGCTGCTGCTCGATGGCGGCGGCCTGGCTTTGGCGGCCGGGCTTCGGTTCCAGCAGGACATCATCGCGGCGACCGAGGCGCTTGCCCCGGATGCCGCCAACCCCGCACTGTTGTTCGAGGATCTGGACGGCGCGCGCCGCGCCATCCCGCTGGGCGCGATCGACCGGGTCGAGAAGGCGAGTGCCGAGGCCATTCACCGTTCGGGCGGACGCACGCGCCTGGTCGTTGATGGGGCGACGATACCGCTCCACCATGGCGATGCCGCCGCGCTCGACCGGGCGCTGGCGCGGGGGACGATCGAGGTGCTGCGCCTGACCGATGGCGAAGCCGAATGCGCCTATGCGATCGGCGGCGCACTGGAGATCATTCAGCTTCCTGCCGATATCTCACCCGCGGCGGACGGACCGGTACTGGGCGTGGCCGTATGCGAAGGGCGGGCGATCGAGATACTCGATCCACTGGCCTTCTTCCTCGATTCCGATGTCCCGGACCAAGGGGAGGCCGCGCCGCTTTGCCTGCTCGACGGGGCAGGCGCGGCATGGATGGACCGTTTTCTGCGTCCCGTGCTGGAGGCGCATGGCTATCGCTGCACGCTTCGGCCCGATGGCGACGAGGCACCGGCCGTTCGCCTGGTCATGGACGAGGACGCGGTCGCCGCCGACCGTTCGGACGCCCCCGTCCTGCGCCTGTGTCGCGATCGGGAGGGGGCTTGCGAGCCCGGCAGCATCTATCGCTATGACCGTTCTGCCCTGATCGCGGCGCTGGCGGGCCATGCGCGCCGGGGAGGTCGCTGATGCCGCTGTTCCTGATCGCCTGCATCGCCGGGCAGGGCGTGGCCTTCGACGCGGACCAGGTCGATTCGGTCGTGGATATCGGGGAGATCGTGGCGGTGCACCGCGCCGATCCGTCGGTCCGCGGGCTCACCGCGCTGCGCAGCCGGGTCGTTACCGTCGTCGATACGCGCCGCTCGCTGGGGCTGGAGCCGACCGCGCCGCACGTCCGTCGCGCCGTCATCACCCAGCAGGATGGCCATTACTACGCCATGCTGGTCGACGCTCTGGACGATATCGAGACGTTCGAGACGCGCTCGATGCCACTTGTCGCACGGAAGGAAGACCGCTGGTCGCGCGCCGCCGACGGCATGGTCTTTCGTAACGGCGAGCCGCTCTTGATCCTGGACCTGGCGAAACTGGTGCCGCAGCCGGCGGCTATGCTGGCCTGACCGATTAACGGGACCGTTACTTTCGAGCACTATTTTGAATGGCAGGTCCATTGGGACCCCAGGTAGGAATAGGGCGTACCGAATGAAGACCTGTCTCGTCGTCGACGACTCCAAGGTGATCCGCAAGGTCGCGCGCCACATATTGGAAACGCTCGACCTACGGGTGCGCGAGGCCGGGGACGGCCGCGAGGCGCTGGAGGCTTGTCTGGAGGCGGTTCCCGACGTCATCCTGCTCGATTGGAACATGCCGGTCATGAGCGGCATGGATTTCCTGCGCGCGTTGCGCGACGCCAATCTGCCGCGGCGGCCCCGCATCGTTTTCTGCACCACCGAAAATGGCATGGCGCATATCCGCGCTGCGATCGACGCGGGCGCCGACGAATATATTATGAAGCCGTTCGATCGCGACACGCTGGAAAGCAAGCTCCAGCTGGTCGGCATGATCTGAGCGGGACGGCATCGGTTCGCGATCGCTGCGCCATGACCTACATCCCCCCGCCCCCCATTCACGCCATGCCATCCGCGACCCGGCAGGTCGGGGCCACCCGGGTTCTGATCGTCGACGATTCGGCGGTCGCCCGGGCCTTGATCGCGCGGCAGATCGAGCCGCATGAGCGGTTTCGGGTGGTTGGCGCGGTCAGCCATGTCGAGGCGGCGCTGGCATTTCTCAGCGACCATTCGGCTGACATCATCCTGCTCGACGTCGCCATGCCGGGCATGGACGGCATCACCGCGCTTCCCCGACTGATCGCGGCGGGCGGCGGCGCACGGATCATCATCGTCTCGGCCTCCACCCCGGCAGGCGGCGCCGCGGCGGTACAGGCGCTGGCGCAGGGGGCGGCCGATACGCTCGACAAGCCCCGGCCGCAGGGTTTGGCGGGGTTTGGCGATGCGCTCCTCCAGAAGCTCGACGCGCTGGCCCGTTCGGGCGATCGCGCAGCCCCGGTGCCGCGCCCGCGCGCGCCGGTGGTCAGGGAAGCCGTCCCGTTCAACGGTGCGTGGCCCGATATCATCGGCATCGGTGCATCCACCGGGGGCATTCATGCGCTGGGCGAACTGTTCGCCCCCATCCCGGCGACGATGACCGTGCCGATCGTGGTGACGCAGCACCTGCCTGCCACCTTCATCTCCTTTTTCGCAGCACAGATGACCGCCATGGCGCGCCGGCCGAGCGTGATGGCCGAGGACCGGATGCGCGTTCGAGCCGGTCAGATCATCGTGGCCCCTGGTGACGCGCACGTCACCTTCGTCCGGCTGACCGATGGCGGCGCGGCGATCCGGTTGAAGTATGAGCGCGCGCGCAGCGGCTGCCTGCCATCGGTCGATCCGATGTTCGCCTCGATGGCCGAGCTATGGGGTGAGAGGGCCTGGGGCATCGTGCTGACGGGGATGGGGCGCGACGGACTGGAGGGAGCACGGATGCTGAAGGCCGCAGGCGCAACGATCGTCGCCCAGGACCGCGACAGCGCGGTCGTCTGGGGAATGCCCGGCGCGGTCGTCACCGATGGGCTCGCCGATGCCGTGATGACCCCGGAGGCGATCGGCGCGATGATCGCGGCGGGAGCGCCCCGCTGATGGTCATGGCCTCAAGCTGGACGCCGGCAACCCCTGTCCGACCCGGAGGCATGGCGATGGTGCAATCCCCCTCGTCGGGCCAGTCGCTCGCCGTCCTCAGCGCTCTCCTCGAGGCACGGACCGGCCAGCAGATCGCCAGCCACCGCTCGACGCGCGTCGACACCGTCCTGCTACCGCTGATGCGCGAACGGCGGATCGAGACGCTCGATCAACTTGTCTATGCCGTTCTCGACGGCCGCGATCCCCATCTGGCGGGCCGGGTCATCGATGCGCTGGTCAATGGTGAGACGTCCTTCTTCCGCGACCGGCACGTCTTCGACAATATCGTCGAGGTGGTCGCCGAGGTGGAGCGGGCAGGGCGGCGCGCCCGCATCTGGAGTGCGGGCTGTTCGACGGGGCAGGAGCCCCTGTCGCTGGCGATGATCTTTGCCGAGCGCCAGGAGACACACGGTACGCCGATGCCCGAGATCGTTGCGACCGACGTGTCGGAAGCCGCCATCGCGCGGGCGCGCAGCGGTTCCTATACCCAGTTCGAGGTGCAGCGCGGCCTGCCCATCCGCCAGATGGTCCGCTGGTTCGAAGGGCGACCCGGCAATGAATGGGTGGCTAGGCCCGAACTGCTGCGCCACATCGCCTTTCGCCAGATGAACCTGACGATCGACCCGGCGCCCGGCGGATCGTTCGATCTGGTGCTGTGCCGCAATGTCATGCTCTATTTCGCGCCCGAGCCGAAGAAGCGCGCTTTCCGTACCATCGCCGGGGCGATGCGGCCTACCGGCCTGCTGATCCTGGGAGCGGGCGAGACGGTGATGGGACAGACCGACCTGTTCCAGCTCGCCTCGGCCGGGCGTGGCATGTACCAGAAGAGCGATATGGGCGATCCCGCGCCACGTGCATGAAGCCATATCCTTGCGCCCGGCTTCCCGCTAACAGGGGCGGACGAACCGGGGTCGTTCAGGAGGTTGCATGACGATCGTCGACACGCCGTCACCCAATTTCGACGCGCGTAGCCTGCCCATCACGATGATCGTATTGCACTATACGGGGATGCAGGATGCGGAATCGGCTATCGCCCGTCTGCGCGATCCCGAGGCCAAGGTGTCGTGCCACTATCTCGTCGCCGAGGACGGCACCGTGCTGCGCATGGTCGATGAGGCGGAGCGCGCCTGGCATGCGGGCCGCTCGCACTGGCGATCGATCGAGGATGTCAACTCGGCGAGCATCGGGATCGAGATCGTCAATCCCGGCCATGACTGGGGCTATCGCCCGTTCCCGGACGAACAGATCGCGGCGGTGATGGAACTGGTCGCCGACATCCAGAAGCGGCACGGCATCACGCGGGGCAATATCGTCGGCCATTCCGACATCGCCCCCGCCCGCAAGCGCGATCCCGGCGAACTGTTCCCCTGGGGCGATCTTGCCAAGCGTCGCCTGGCCCTGCCGCGCCCGACCAAGAATCTGATGGACCCGATGTGGACCGAAGCGGGTTTCTGCCTGGCGCTGGAACGCTTCGGCTATGACGTGACCGACCGGATGGCGGCGATCATGGCGTTCCAGCGGCGCTTTCGCCCCGAACTGATCGACGGCGAGATCGATGCGGAGTGTCGGATGATCCTGCTGGCGTTGCTCCTGCCGCGTCCGCAGGGGGATGGTTGAGGGGATTCCCTTGGCCTTCGACTTCGCTCAGGCTGAACGGCTCTTCGGGTTCAATACGTCACTCCGTTCAGGCTAAGCGAAGTCGAAGCCCACGCGATATCCCACTCACAAACCCCTTGCCCAAATCCCCATTCCCGCTACAGCCGCCCGCAGTCAGAGGGCCGGGCGGCCGCGGCTTCGGGAAACCGGGGGCGAGGAAAGTCCGGGCTCCGCGGAACGACGGTGCCGGGTAACGCCCGGCGGGGGTGACCCCAGGGACAGTGCCACAGAGAGCAGACGGCCACGGCTTCGGCCAGGTCAGGGTGAAAGGGTGCGGTAAAAGCGCACCGCGGTCCCGGTAACGGGAACGGCATGGCAAACCCCACCGGGAGCAAGACCGAATAGGGATGGCATGGCGCGAAAGCGCCGGGGCGTGTTCCCGCCCGCTATCCGGGTTGGTTGCTTGAGGCGATGCGCAAGCATCGTCCTAGAAGAATGGTCGCCCATCCGGCTTTGGCCGGTGGACAGAACCCGGCTTACAGGCCCTCTGGCTGATGTCCTGCGCAGGCGGGGTCCGATCAGGACCCGCCCAGCGCGTTGGAATGGATCGTGATCGCCGTGCCCTGCGACCTGCCCGTCGGTGCACCCTTGGCGATGAGATCGAATACCTGTTCGGGGCGGGGCAAATTCGTGAATGACGGATAGCTGCTCGCGCTGTTGTCGACGTCGTTCAAACGAACGGCATATGACCTGGTCTTGCGATTTTCCACTTGGCTCATGAGATCGGGGAAGACGTCTATCGTCCGCCCGGCATCATAGAGTGCGATCATATAGCCGTCGCTGTCGCTTTCCTCCCAGCGATAGACCCCGAACGGAGTCGTGCCGGCGCCCTCACGGCACAGGGGAGCGGCAGGTTTAACCGGCTCCGCCTTCGGGTTCGCCTTGTCCTTCTCGATCTGATCAATGACCGCGGCGTTCATCAGCAGCGTGAACAGCGGATTGGACGTGTTCGATTTTTCCACCTTGGCCTTGGGCAGGTGCGCGAAGTCGGTCTGCACCGCGCAGGGGCTGATCGGCACGGCCGGGCCGGGATAAGCGGCGGTGGTTGCAATGGCGGGCTTCAGCGCGGCGATGATCTCGTTCATCTTCTGATCGAGAGCGTCAGCGGTCAGCTTCTCGGCAGTCAGACGTGCGACCAACATCCATTCGCCCATCGGCATGACGGCCAGTGAGGTGCTGCGATAGGGGCTGCTCAGCAGCGACCAGCTTTGCCGCAGGGCGACCGCTGGACCGGAACCGGATGGGGCGAAGGCGATCGGATCGGCGCTGGCAGGGGCGCCCTTGTCGAAATTCTTGCGCTCCTCGATCGCAGTACGCGAGCGGTCGAACCACAGGGGCACACTGGGCACCGCCGGGTGGAAAAGGAACAGCGTGGCGAAGACCGATCGGTCGGCGCTCTCCAGCTTGACCGCAATGTCATGCTCGGTCGTGGTCGCGTCGGTGATCTGGGTCCGGTTCAGACCGGCGACGTTCGACCGGACGATCAGCTTGGTCCTTGCGTGCATCCAGCCCTTGTTCGCCGGAACCTCCAGATCGCGTGCGCACACGCCGCTCGCCATCACGACCGCCGCCAGTGCCGCCAAATTCCAAGCCCGCATGACATTCCCCCTGATGGGGAGAGCCTATGCGCTGCTCAGGGCAGGATCAAGCGAACGGGATCACACCAGAACCTTGTCCGGCCGCGCCAGCCCGTCGAGATCGGTGTTCGCGTCGATTTCGAGCAGCGTTTTGATATGCCCGTCGCGAATGTCATAGACCCAGCCGTGCAGCCATAGCTCGCGCTTTTCGGCAAAGGCCTTCTGGATGGTGTCGAGCCGCGCCAGGTGGCGCAACTGTTCCATCACGTTCACTTCGACCAGGCGATTGACCCGGGCGGCCTGATCCGGCTGGGAATCGATTTCATCCTGGTGGCGATGCAGCACGTCGCGGGCATTGGCCAACCACTGGTCGAACGGCCCCTCCGTTCCGCCTTCGAGCGTCGCCAGCACCCCGCCACAGCCGTGATGGCCGCACAGGATGACGTGACGAACCTTCAGCACGTCGACCGCGTACTGGACGACCGACAAGAGGTTCAGATCGTCGTCGTGGACCAGATTGGCGATATTGCGGTGGAGAAACATGCCGCCGGGCGGCGTCATGGTCATCTGCTCCGGCGTCACCCGACTGTCCGAGCAACCGATCCAGAGGAAGTCGGGCTTCTGTCCCGCCGTCTGCCGTTGGAAGAAGTCGGTCTTCTCCTCGAGCAGTTCGGTGGCCCAGGCCTTATTGGCGAGCAGGAGCTGCTTATATTCCCTCATGCGTAGCGCACTCCTGTCGATGGGGCATTGATGAGCGGGGCGGTCCGCTCGGCGATGTCGCCGCGCACGATCACGCTGATCCCGCGGAAGTCGGCGCCCTTGATGAAGGCGTTGATGATGTCGACATTGTCCAGGTCGACATAGGAGGTAGAGGACAGGTCGATCAGCAGGTTGGCACCGTCCGGCACCTTGGCCAGCGACTTCTGCAACTCGTACTTGTGGATGAAGTACAGGTTGCGCCGCGCGCGGATCAGGCAATCCTCGTCGTCGCAGGCGAAGGTTAGCGCAGGGCGGAAATTGCGCGCCACGACGAACACGAAGCCCACGACCAGCCCGACCAGGATGCCGATCAGCAGGTCGGTGCGCAGGATTGCCAGGATGGTGACGATGAAGGGGATGAACTGGCTCCACCCCTGCTTGTACCGCTCGGTGAACAGCTTGGGCTTGCACAGCTTATAGCCGGTCGCGATCAGCACGGCGGCGAGTGCTGCGAGCGGGATCTGGTTCAGCACGACCGGGATCAGTGCGACCGAGATCAGCAGCCAGGTGGCGTGCAGCATGGTCGACAGCTTGCTCTCCGCCCCTGCATCGACATTGGCCGAGGAGCGGACGATCACCGAGGTGACGGGCAGGCCGCCGAGCAGGCCGGAGACGATATTGCCGCCGCCCTGCGCCATCAGCTCCCAATTTTTGTCGGTGGTGCGGCGGCGCGGATCGAGTTCGTCGACCGCCTTGACGCTGAGCAGCGATTCCAGGCTGGCGACGATCGCCAGCGTGATCGCGGTGGTCCACACCGCGCCCATGCCGATCGCGGAAAAGTCGGGCAGACGGAACTGGCCGACGAACTCCGACGCGCTGCCGGCAACCGGCACCTGCACGAGATGCGCTCCCGCCAGCTGCCATTCGGGACGCAGCGCGCCGAGCAGCATGTTGCCGACCACGCCGATGACGACGACGACCAGCGGCCCCGGCAACAGCCGCAGCGGGCCTTGCTTGGGCTTGGCGTGATCCCACCAGAACAGAAAGGCCAGCGAGACGCCGCCGATCAGGACCGCGCCCGGCGCGATGTCGTTGCTGACGCTGGTCCACAAGTCGGTGAAGGTGTTGCCGCCCGCACGGCTGGCATATTCAAAGCTGCCCTCGAAATCGCCGTCATAGCCGACCGCGTGGGGGACCTGCTTCAGGATCAGGATCAGGCCGATCGCCGCCAGCATCCCGGTGATGACCGAGGAGGGGACGAACTCGGCCAGAACGCCCGCGCGCGTGAACGAAAAGGCCAGCTGGAGCACGCCCGCCAGCGTCACCGCCAGCAGGAAGACCTGGAAGCTGGGCAGCCGTTCGATCGCCTCGAACACGATCACGGTCAGACCGGCCGCAGGCCCCGCGACCGACAAGGGGGATTTGGAAAGAAAGCCGACGACCAGACCGCCCACAATCCCGGCGATCATGCCCGCAAAAGGTGGTGCGCCTGAGGCGACCGCGACACCCAGACAGAGCGGCAACGCGACCAGCGCCACCACGATCGAGGCTGGCACGTCCGCTCTCGCGGTGGCCAGGAAAGAACGACTTTGGGCCACGACGGCTCCTGACAAGGCTAGACGTCCGCATATGTCCGGTACGGACATGAATATATGATGACGTTTAATTCATGAACGAGGCAGCCGTTGCCGGTCAAGCGTTTCGGCGGCGCCATTTGACGGCCCGGTACCGCAAAGCTTGACCTCCGTGCTTGCACCGGCGCGCAAGTCGCCTAAATCGGCCGGCGTGGCGCGTTCTTCTACCCGATCCAACGACTGGGGCTTTCCTCGCTGGCGCAGTTACGGCGCGGCGCGGGAGGCCAAACCCGTGCGAATCTGCGACCGGCATGGTTGTGACCAGCCGGGCAATTGCCCCGCGCCCAAATCCCCCAACAGCCCCGATCGCTGGTATTTCTGCGAGGCCCATGCCGCCGAGTATAATCGCGGCTGGGATTATTTTCAGGGTCTGAGCGCCGAGGAGGCCGCCGCGCGCGAAGCCTCTGAACGGCGGACGAGCGCGGGCTATGCCCAGTCCAAGCACCAGGCCTGGGCCGGGCCGGGCGACGGCACCCGCTCCCGCGACGAGATGCGCGCGCTCGATGCGCTGGGTCTCGAGCCAGACGCCGAGTTCGACCTGATCCGCGCAACCTGGCGCGGCCTCGCCAAGGCGAACCACCCCGATATCCGCCCCAACGACCCGGAGGCAGCGACCAAGTTCCAGCAGGTTCAGGCAGCCTATGAGGTCCTGCGCGCCGCGGAAGAACGGCGGAGCTGGAAACCCGAATGATCCGCCGCGCCAAGGCGGAATGGGAAGCAACGGTCCTGGTCTGCGGCAAATGCTCGAAAAAGGTCGGCGGCGGGTTCGGGCCGAAGGGCAAGACCTCGCTGGCCAAGGCGCTGAAGCGAATATTCGGCAAGGGGCGCAAGGCCTCGGTCGGGGTGATCGAGACCAAGTGCCTGGGACTGTGTCCGAAAAATGCCGTGACGCTGGTCGATGGGCGCCGGCCGGGGGAATGGCTGGTGGTGACGCCGGACGAGGATGTCGAGGCGATCGCGGCGCGATTGGGGCGGGGGGAGTTGGGGTTTCAAGCCGGGGCTCGGTGAGACCCCTTGGCCCTCCCCCATCCCCTCCCGCCTGCGGGAGGGGAGCGGCCAGGCGGCCAGCACCGGGGCTGTTTCGTCAGGCCAAGCCCTAATTTAAACGGTCGAGGATCGCACGTCACTCGCCTCTAGCCGCTCCCCTCCCGCAAGCGGGAGGGGATGGGGGAGGGCCAGGTGTCTCACACAGCCCACCCAAACCTCAATACCGCCCGGCCGTCTCCCGGATCAGCGCGATCATGTTGGGAATCCCCTGCGTCCGGTTGGAACTCAGTTGGTTCTTCAAATCGAACGGCGCCAGTTCGCCCTCGATATCGGTCGCGAGGATTTCCGCAGGCGTCTTGTCCTGCACCGTCTTCAGGACCAGCGCGATGATGCCCTTTGTGATCGCGGCGTTGGAGTCCGCCAGGAAGTGCAGGCCTTCGGCCTCGCTTCTGGTCGGATAGACCCAGACCGAGGCCGAGCATCCGCGCACCAATGTCGCGTCGGTCTTCAGCGCGTCGGGCATCGGTTCCAGCGCGCGACCCAGGTCGATCAGCAGGCGATAGCGATCGTCGGCGTCGAGAAATTCATATTCGTCGCGGATTTCGGCAAGATCGGACATGGCCCCGCGCTACCGTGGTTCGTGCGTGCCGACAACCGTTCAGGGTGCCAGCAAGGCGTCGACCGAGCCACCATTGCGCTGGAGCTCGGCCGCCACGCGGCGACGTCCTTCATAATAGGTCAGGACGCGGGCATTCGGATCACGCTGGCGGATCATTGCCTCATCCTGCGGCCGGATGCTGGTTTCCTGGGCGACATAATCGGGATAGCCCTCGCGCTTCCAGGCGGGCAGGCGAAGGGCGGCCCATTCGCCGATATGGTCGGCGATCAGCCTGTGGGTCATCTCGTGCGCGATGGTGCCCGACAGGGTGCGCACACCACCCAGCGGCGCGCCGTTTGTCACCCGGTCCGTCGTCACCGAGCTGCGGTTGAAGATCAGCGCATGGGCGAAGGGGCGGCGAAAGGCGATCGAGCCGCGCGCACCGATCGACAGCATGTCCCAGCGCCAGCCGCCATTGGTCAGCACCACCTGCCGCGCCAGTCCCGGGCGGTAGAGCGGGCTGGCCGCCAGCAGTCGGTCGGCGCGCGCCAGTACCCGTCGCATCGCCGTCCCGTCGATCGGCTTTTCCGCCAGGACCGTCGTGGTGCCAAACTCCGCGCGATAGGGAAAGGCGAGCGCGGCGGGGACATGGACGACCCCGGCGACGATCACCGCCCCGCCACAGCCTATTCGCGCGGTCCAGCGGCGAAGGGCGGCAAGGCGGACCATGGTCAGAGATCCACTCCGGCCGCGATGGCTTCGAGCTTGCGAATACGCTCCTTCAGGTCGGCCAGTTCAATTCGCGAGGCGGCCGAGCCGGTGGGCGGGTAAGGCAGGTCGTGGGCACGATCGAATTCGCGGCTCTTGAGCTGCAGCCATCCGCGCCAGCCCGCCAGCCCGGCGGTGACGATCATCGCCAGGCCCGCAAGGCCGGCGGTGGCGATGACGATATAGAGATTGGTATCGGTCATGATCCCGGTCTCCGTTTTCGAATCAGCGGTCGCGAAGACGCTCGATCTCGCGGTCGAGATCGATGCTCTTGTGCTGGTCGGTGATGACGCGTTCCAGCACCTGGATACGGTCCTTAAGCTGCTGCATCTCGGCGCGAAGCGCCTGGGTATCGCGATTGCCCTCGCCGCGCAGATGCTCGACCATGTCGAGGCCGGGCGAGCGGCGATGCTTTGCCTTGAAGATGCTGGTGATCATCACGATCGCGACGATCAGAACGACCATGAACTGTGAGCCGGACATGGCGGTGACTCCCCTTAAAAAATTCTATCTCAGTGGTCGATGCGGGCGGCCGCTTCGCCCGTCACGCGCAGGCCATCGATCTCGTCGCTCAGCGCAAGGCCGCGATCGGTGACGATCCGCTCCAGCACCCGGACCCGCTGCTCCAGCCGCTCGGTCTGGGCGGCATATTGTGCCGCCTTTTCCGCGACCATCGAAGCTTCGGTGGCCAGCTGCTTTTCGCGAAGGGCGAACCAGGGTTTCAGAAAGACGCCGCCGATGATGGCGAGAAGGCCGCAAGTGATACCCAGGATGGGGATCAGGATGCCAAGGACGGGAACGATATCGCGCATGACCTCTCTCCCTCAGCGATCGCGCAGCGCGTCGATTTCGCGCGCGGTCCGCTCGGCGGGGTCGGTGGCGATCCGCTCGAGGACGGCGATCCGCTCCTCCAGTCTTGAGACCTGACCGACCAGCTTCTGGTTTTCTGCGGTCAGCAATTCGACCTTGCGGCCATCGGCGATGTCGCCCTTGTGCGTCATGCCGCCCCAATCATTTTCCAGGCTGTAGCCGTGCTTGGCCCGTATCCAGGTGGTTATGACCCAACCGATCGTCGAAATTGCGATGATCGCCAGGACGAAACCCGGTCCTCCCCAAGACATAATCCATACTCCCATAGGATAATTGCTGTGCAGGCCGGTTTCAGCGCAGGCTGTCGATCTCGTCGGCGAGCTGGCGGTTGCGGCTGGTATAGTGCAGTTCGATATCGGCGAGGCGACGGTCGAGATCGCGGAACTTCGAGCGGACCTCGGCGGTCGAGCGGCGCGGATTGCTGCGCACGCCCTGCCAGAATTTGGCGTCGTCGTCCGACTGGTAGAGGTCGATCGGCTTGGCCGTCGCCATCCAGGCGACCAACATATAGGCAAGCGGGACCCAGGGCATGCCGACGCCGGTGACGGTCAGCAGGACCGCGGCGATGCGGACCCACAGAACGTCGACCCCGGTATAGTCGGCGATACCGGAACACACGCCCTTGAACTTGGCATTCTGCTTGTCGAGGTAGAATTGGGTGCGGCTGGCGGTCATCTCAGTTCCTCCGATCGAGGCTGTAGTCGGTGCGGCCCAGGCGGCCCTCGGGGCGCCATTCGGGCTGCGACAGGCTGGGTTTGAAGTCGGGATTGTCGGCGGCGACGATCCGTTCGACCGTGTTCAGCCGATCCTCCAGCCGCCGGGCGAGCAGGTGGAGCTCGTCGAGCAGCTGCTCGTCCTCATGCGTGATCTTCGGCGCCTGCTTCCACTTGGTCATATAGTGGAGGAACAGCCAGGGCAGCGCGACGAAGATCGTGACGATGGGAACGGCGATGTTGAAGAAATCCTCCATCTCACTCCCCCTTGTTCAGGCGCGCCTTGAGCGCGGCGAGTTCGGCATCGACCCGGTCGGAGGCGCGCAGTTCGGCGATCTCGTCCTCAAGCGTCTTGGGGTTCGATCCCAGGCCCAGCGCTTCCGCGCGGCCCTCGGCCTCGTCCACCTTGCGCTCCAGAATGTCGAAGCGGCTGAACGCGTCGTGCGTCTTGGCGCCGTTCCACATCTCGCGCAGGCGATAGCGGTTGTTGGCGCTTTCCAGACGGGTCTGGACCGCATTCTGCTTGGTCCGCGCCTCGCGCAGCTTGTTCTGCAGCTTGGCGATGTCCTCTTCCGACGCGCGCAGCGCATCGTCGAGCACCTGGACTTCGGCCTTCAACTGGTCGGCCATGTCGGCGGCCTTCTGGCGCTCGATCAGCGCAGCCTTGGCCAGATCCTCGCGGTCCTTCGACAGCGCCAGCTCGGCCTTTTCGGTCCAGCTGTCCTGAAGCTGGTCCAGCTTCATGATATGGCGGCGGATTTCCTTCTGGTCGGCGATCGTGCGGGCGGCAGAGGCGCGCACCTCGACAAGCGTCTCCTCCATTTCGAGGATGATCATGCGGATCATCTTCGCGGGGTCTTCCGCCTTGTCCAGCAGGTCGGCGAAATTGGCGGCGACGATGTCGCGGGTGCGGGAGAAAATGCCCATCGGATACTCCTTGATGGCGAATGTCTTTGTTATGCGGTCGGTGCCTCGATCGCTTCAACCGGGGTCGTGGCAGTGGCGACATGCGCAGGGGCGAGGGCGCCCATCAGGCAGGCGGCGCTCATCACGACGGTGCAGGCAATGGCGGCGATCTGGCGGGTGAAGGCGGTGGCGAACATGGTGGAAACTCCCTGATTCTTTTGTTTCGATCCGCTCATCGGCGGGATGCCCTATGCTTTGCAGGGAGCGTGCCAGTTTCAAAAACGGCGGAAATCCGCCATTTCCCAATTTGGTTGCGTTCCAATAACGATTGTCCTCTTGCCAAGGCTTGGGAAAATCCGCCACCTGTTGGGAATGGAGCGGACAACGCAGGTCATCGGCCAATCGGGGGCCTTTCTGGACGCGCTGGAACGGGCCAGCCGCGCCGCCGCGCTCGACCGCCCGGTGCTGGTCATCGGCGAGCGGGGGACCGGCAAGGAACTGGTCGCCGAACGCCTCCACCGGCTGAGCGGGCGATGGGACCAGCCTCTGGTCGTCATGAACTGCGCCGCGCTGCCCGAGACGCTGATCGAGGCCGAACTGTTCGGCCATGAGGCGGGCGCGTTCACAGGCGCAACCAAGGCGCGGGCGGGCCGGTTCGAGGAGGCGAATGGCGGCACGCTGTTTCTCGATGAGCTGGGGACATTGTCCATGGCGGCGCAGGACCGGCTGCTGCGCGCGGTCGAATATGGCGAGGTGACGCGTATCGGCTCGTCACGGCCCTTGCGCGTCGATGTGCGTATCGTCGCGGCGACCAACGAGCACCTGCCCGACAAGGTCGCCGCGCATCAGTTTCGCGCCGACCTGCTCGACCGGCTGTGTTTCGAGGTGGTGACGCTGCCCCCCTTACGCGCGCGCAAGAGCGACATCATGGTGCTGGCCAATCATTTCGGGCGGCGCATGGCGGCCGAAATCGGTTGGGACAGCTGGCCGGGCTTTGGTGCAGGCGCGACCGATGCGCTGATGGAGCATCGCTGGCCCGGCAATGTCCGCGAATTGCGCAACGTGGTTGAACGCGCGGTCTATCGCTGGGACCGGGAAGGGCCGGTCGATGCGATCGAGATCGATCCGTTCCGCTCGCCCTATCGTCCGCAAGGCCAGTCGCCCGCCGCCGCCAAAGGTGAGGAGGCGGGGCAGGATAATGCACCGGCCCCGGCAAGCAACGACGGCGATGAAGTGGCGGCCTGCGATGTCGGTCCGTCGGATTTCAAGTCGCGGGTCGCCCGGTTCGAACGCGAATTGCTGACCCGCGCGCTGGCCGAGAACCGCTTCAACCAACGGACTACCGCCGAGGCGCTGGGGCTGTCCTACGACCAGCTTCGCCATGCGCTTCGTCGCCACGATCTGATCGGAACGGTTGCGTAACTCCGTTCGGGGAGCCATTTGGTGCGTCCGGCGTTGCCACTGGCAAACCCCAAAAGGAGCAATCACGATGGCTTTCGAACTGCCGCCCCTTCCTTACGACTATGACGCGCTGGAGCCGGTCATCTCCAAAGAGACGATGACCTTCCACCATGACAAGCATCATGCGGCCTATACCAACAAGCTGAACGAGGCGGTCGAGGCGGACACGTCGCTGCAGGGCAAGTCGATCGAGGATATCCTCGCCAACATCTCGTCGGCCCCGGCGGTCGTCCGCAACAATGGCGGCGGCTTCTGGAACCATGACTTCTTCTGGAAGATCATGACCAAGCCCGGCACGACCCAGCCTTCGGGCAAGCTGGCTGAAGCGATCGAGGCGTTCGGCGGCCTCGACAAGCTGAAGGACGAGTTCAACACCAAGGGTGCAGGGCAATTCGGTTCGGGTTGGGCCTGGGTGATCGCGGACGCCGAGGGCAAGTTGAAGGTCACCTCGACCCCGAACCAGGACAACCCCCTGATGGACGTCGTGGCCGACAAGGGCACGCCGATCCTGGGTAACGACGTGTGGGAGCACGCTTATTACCTGACCTACATGAACGACCGCCCGGGCTATCTGAAGGCCTGGTGGGACGTTGTGAACTGGGACGAAGCCGGTCGCCGGTACGAGGCGGCCGTCGCGTAATTTCGCGGCAATCCGGTTCGGATACAGGAAAGGGCGGCTCCGATGGGGCCGCCCTTTTTATTTGATCCTCCCCGGGACGGGGAGGTGGCAGCGCGAAGCGCTGACGGAGGGGGGCTTCCACATAGGGCGAATCTAGCCGCACGCCCCCTCCACCATGCTGCGCATGGTTCCCCTCCCCGTGCCGGGGAGGATAATTACTCCACGGGCGGTTCGTCGACCTTCGCGGTCTCCGCGTTCAGCCCGTGCTTCAACAGCATCGGGATGTTGGCGATGGCAAAGCCGATGGTCAGCGGCATCGCGCCCCAAAGTTTGAACCCGACCCAGAAATCCCAGGTCGAATTGCGCCACACCGCTTCGTTCAGCACCGCCATGCAGGCGAAGAAGAGCGCCCAGTTGCGGGTCAGCTTGCGCCAGCCCTCGGGCGTCAGGCCCGAATAGACGCTGCCCAGCACCATCTGGATCAGCGGTCGCCCGGTGACGAGGCCGAAGAACAGCATTGCCGAGAACATGGCGTAGACGATCGTCGGCTTCATCTTGATGAAGCGCTCGTCATGGAAATACAGGGTCAGGCCGCCGAACACGACGACCAGCGCGCCCGACATCCAGAGCATCGGCGAGATGCGGCCCAGTTTCACCTTGCTGACGATCATCGACACCACGGTCGCCGCCATGAAGACGCCGGTCGCGACCAGCACGCGGGTCAGCGGCCCCAGCGGCGCCAGGAAATTGACCGCGAAGAACAGGACGAGCGGGCCGTACTCGATTCCGGCCTTCAAACCGGCGCTAGCTTCCTTCTTGGGGGCGTTCACTTGCGGCCTCCCTCGATACCGGCGATGATCCGGCTGACCTCATTGGCGTCGAAGGGGCGCAGGTCGGTCATGCCCTCGCCGACACCGATGGCATGGATCGGCAAGCCGTATTTCTCCGCCGCCGCGACCAGCACGCCGCCGCGCGCGGTGCCGTCCAGTTTGGTCATGACCAGACCGGTGACGCCTGCGACGTCCTTGAACACCTCGATCTGGTTGAGCGCATTCTGGCCGGTGGTGGCGTCGAGCACCAGCAGGATGTCATGCGGCGCCTCAGGGTTCAGGCGGCCGAGCACGCGGCGGATCTTGGACAGTTCGTCCATCAGCTCGCGCTTGTTCTGGAGGCGTCCGGCGGTGTCGACGATCAGCACGTCGATGCCGGTCGCGGTCGCCTGTTTTACGGCTTCATAGACGATGCCCGCCGCGTCGCCGCCTTCCTTGCCCGACACGATCGGCACGCCGACCCGCTCGGCCCAGGTGGCGAGCTGGCCGATCGCGGCGGCGCGGAAGGTGTCGCCCGCCGCCAGCATCACGCCGTAATCCTGCTCCATGAACAGATGCGCCAGCTTGGCGATGGTCGTCGTCTTGCCCGATCCGTTGACGCCGATGACCAGGATCACCTGCGGCCGGGGAAAGGCGTCGATCTCCAGCGGCGTGGCGACCTTGGCCAGCGCTTTCTCCACCTCCTCGGCGACGACCAGGCGGATGCCCAGATCCTCCATGTTCCGCTCGAAGCTGCCCTCGGCCAGCCGGGTGCGGATATGGCCCGCCGTTTCGGGGCCGAGGTCCGAGGCGATCAGCGCTTCCTCGATCTCGTCCAGCGTGTCGTCGTCGAGCCGCGCGGTGCCGAGCCCCGCCAGATTGCCGACCAACCGGTCCGAGGTACGACGGAAACCGCCGAGCAGCTTTTCGTGCCAGGAGGAGGAAGAACTCATGCCAATTGTCCGATCAGATGGGTTTCGGTCGCCGCCGTAACCCGAACGCGGGCGATGCTGCCCGGTTCGATGGCGGGGGAAAAGTGAATGTCCGCGAAGTCGGGCGCATGGCCGCGCGTGCCCGGCCGTTCGACCAGCACGTCGCGGGTCTGTCCGATCTGGGCGGCCAGCCAGTCGCGGCGGCGGCGGGCGGCGGCTTCACGGAGCAATGCAGCCCGTTCGCGGCGAAGCGGGTGGGGCACCTGCGGCATCCGCGCGGCAGGCGTGCCGTCGCGCGCCGAATAGGGGAAGATATGCGCGTGAACGATCCGGCAATCGTCGATCAGCGCCAGCGTGTCCGCCGCCATCGCCTCATCCTCGGTCGGGAAACCCGCGATCAGGTCGGCGCCGATGGCGATGTCGGACCGCGCGGTCAGCAGGCGTTCGACGATCGCGACCGACTGCGCGCGGCTGTGGCGGCGCTTCATCCGCTTGAGGATCAGGTCGTTGCCCGCCTGGAGCGAGAGATGCAGGTGCGGCATCAACCGCGCCTCGCCCGTCACCAGCTCGAACAACCGGTCGTCGATCTCGATCGAGTCGAGCGACGACAGCCGCAGCCGGGGCAGGGCAGGAACATGGGTCAGGATACGCTCGATCAGAAGGCCGAGCGTCGGCTGTCCGGGCAGGTCGTGGCCATAGCTGGTCAGGTCGACGCCGGTCAGGACCACCTCTTGATGCCCCAGTTCGACCGCGCGCGCGATTCGCTCGATCACCAGCCCGGCGGGCACCGAACGGCTTGGTCCGCGTCCGGTGGGGATGATGCAGAAGGTGCAGGCGTGATCGCAGCCATTCTGCACCTCGACAAAGGCGCGTGCATGGCCGGCAAAGGCCGACACCAGATGTGGCGCGGTTTCCACCACCCGTGACAGATCTGCGACCAGCATCGGCTCGGCCGAGGCCCAGCTTTCCGCGCGCAGCTTGTCGGCATTGCCCAGTACGCGGGCGACCTCGGGCATGGCGGCAAAGCTAGCGGGGTCGATCTGCGCCGCACAGCCGGTCACGATGATCTGCGCATCGGGTCGCGCCTTGGCTGCGCGGCGGATCGCGGCGCGGGTCTGTTTGACCGCTTCGTTGGTGACGGCGCAGCTGTTGACCACGACCATGTCCCCGCCCTCGCCGACAAGCGTGCGGATCGTTTCGCTTTGGCGATATTCAGGCGGCAGCCCAGGCTGATAATCTCGGGCCGAGGGAGGGACGACATGACCGCCGATCTAGGGATGGATGAACGATTAGTCCACGCGCAGACGCAGGACGTTCTCGACTTCTGGTTTTCGCTGGCCCCGGAAAAGCATTTCGCCAAGGACGAGGCCCTCGACCGCGTGATCGCCGAGCGTTTTGGCACGCTGCGTGACCAGGTGCTGGCGACCGAGGCGGCGGGGTGGCGCGACGATCCTGACACGCTGCTCGCCGCTATCCTGCTGCTCGACCAGTTTTCGCGCAACCTGCATCGGGGCTCCGCGCAGGCCTTCGCCGCCGATCCGCTGGCGCTGGACCTGTGCCTTTCCGCGATCGATGCGGGGTGGGAGCATCATTATCCGCCCGAGCGTCTGGCGTTCGTCTATCTGCCTCTAATGCACGCGGAATCGCGAGCAATGCAGGATCTGAGCGTCGCCAAGTTCACTGAATTGGGGCGGGAGGACAATCTGGCCTTCGCGCGCGATCACCGCGACGTCATCCGGCTTTATGGTCGTTACCCCAGCCGCAACGCGGCGCTGGGGCGCGCCACGACCGAGGAGGAGCGCCTCTATCTCAGCCGGCCAGGCGCGGGCTGGTAGGCGCGCTGGCCGTCGTGCCCGCCAGCAGGCGTTTTTCGGCCAGCATCTGACGAACCTGCGCCAAGTCGAGGGGCGGGCCATAGAGCGCGCCCTGACCATGCGAGCAGCCAATGTCGCGCAACCGCATCTCGATATCCAGGTCTCGCACGCCCTTGGCTGCGACTGGCAGATGCAGGCTGTCACCCAGATGGACGATGGCAGTGACGATCGCGCAGCAATCGGGATCGGAGGCCATGTTGCGGATGAAGTTAGGATCGATCCGCACCCGGTCGAAGGGAAGGGCACGCAGGTGCGCAAGGCTGGAATAGCCGCGTCCGAACGCGTCGAGTGCCAGCGCAATGCCCTGATTCTTCAAGCTGATGACGATCGACTGCGCCAGCGCGAGATTGGCGAACAGCGCATTCTCGGTAATCTCGATTTCCAACCGGTGGGCGGGAAAGCCGCATTCGGTCAGTGTCTTGATGATCTTTTGCGCCAGCCAGGCATCCTGGAACTGAGATGCCGCCAGCGGGATCGACAGCGTGATCGACGGGTCCCAGTCGCGCGCCGCCGCCATCGCCTGTCGCATCAGCGACAGCGACACCTCGCCCGATAGGCCGCAAGCCTCGGCGACCGGCATGAAGCGCTCGGCGGTCATCGTGCCCAAGCTGGGATGCTCCCAATGCCCCGACACCTCAAACCCGGTCAGCCGCGCCGTGCCCAGATCGACCTGCGCCTCGAGCCGGGGCTGAATATCCCCCTGCGCCAGGGCCACGCGAAGATCGGTGATGATGGCGTTGCGCTCCGCCATGGCCTCTTCCATCGCGGGCACGAACCAGAGCGGCTTGCCGTCATTACGCGCCTTGGCGGCGATCAGCGCGAGGTCCGCCTGACGGACCAGCCGGTCGATCGTCGCGGTGCCGTCGTCGATGCGGGTCAGCGCGATGGCGGCGCGGGGCGTGAGTTCCTGTTCGGCCAGGCGAACCGGCTGTCCGAGCCGGATGGCCAGCCGTTCGGCCAGCCGCTCCACCCGGTCGCGTCCGCGCGGATCGAAGGGGATGAGGCAGCCGAAGCAATCGCCCTCGAACCGCGCGACGATCGCATCGGACGGTGCCTCGTCGCGAATGGTCTTGGCGACATGGCGGAGCAGCAGGTCGCCCGTTTCATGCCCCAACGACCCGGCGATGGCGCGAAAACGGTCTATATCGACGAGCATCAGCGCGATGCCGCGATGGCGCCGCCGCACGCTTTCGATCATGCCCTGTCCCGCATCATGGAAGTACCGCCGGTTCGTAAGCCCGGTCAGCGGATCGATCTGCTCGGCATCGGGGGAGCGGGCGGACAAGGCGGGCAATCGCCAATAGACGAGGGTCGCGGCAATAGCGGTCGCCGACAACAGCATCTTGGCAGCCTGGTCCATCCCCAGCTGGATCAGGACGATCGCGGCGGCCAGCAACAGGACGCCGCCCGCCACCGCCGCGCCCGAAAAGCTGGCGGACGCAGAGGTTTTGGCGACGATGTGACGCGACGCGGACATGGCCTAGCGGTCGCATGGCAGGGGTGTACAATGGGTTAACGCCGCGTCCGACCGCGCCCGACTTGCGTCCGTCGGCATTTTCCCATAAGAGCCCACCCAGGTTCCGTTTCGGAATGTGAAAGTGAAGCGCCCAAGGGTGCACGCTGGCCGGCGAGGTTTCGCCCGCCGGCGCTTTTGCGTTTGGCGATGCGGCATGGGTTTGTGGACCGGACTTCGGGTCAGGTTTTAACGAGGTGAGGCGATGTTCGACAGCTTGAGTGATCGGCTTGGCGGCGTTTTCGACCGCCTCCGCGGCCGTGGCGCGCTGACCGAGGCGGATGTCCGTACCGCGATGCGCGAAGTGCGCGTGGCGCTGTTGGAGGCCGACGTCGCGCTGCCCGTCGCGCGCGATTTCGTCGACAAGGTGACCGAACAGGCGATCGGTCAGAACGTCCTGCGCTCGATCACGCCAGGCCAGCAGGTCGTCAAGATCGTCCATGACGCGCTGATCGCGATGCTGGGCGCGGATGCCAGCGAGCTGCTGCTCGACGTGACGCCGCCCGCGGTCGTGATGATGGTCGGCCTTCAGGGCTCGGGCAAGACGACCACCACCGCCAAGATCGCCAAGCGGCTGTCGGGTGGCGCGATGGGTCGCGAGCGCAAGAAGGTGCTGATGGCGTCGCTCGACGTCAATCGCCCCGCCGCGCAGGAGCAGCTGGCGACGCTGGGTACCCAGGTCGAGGTCTCGACCCTGCCGATCATCCAGGGTCAGCAGCCGGTCGAGATCGCGCGGCGCGCGCTGCAGGCGGCCAAGCTCCAGGGCTATGACGTCCTGATGCTCGACACCGCAGGGCGCCTGCACGTCGACCAGGCGCTGATGGACGAGATGAAGGCGGTGGCGGAAATCGCCCAGCCGCAGGAAATTCTACTCGTCGTCGACTCGCTGACCGGCCAGGACGCGGTGAACGTCGCGACCAGCTTCTCCGAGCAGGTGCCGCTGACCGGCGTGGTGCTGACCCGTATGGACGGCGATGCGCGCGGTGGTGCGGCGCTGTCGATGCGTGCCGTTACCGGCAAGCCCATCAAGTTCGCCGGTGTCGGCGAAAAGATGGACGCGCTGGAAGCCTTCCACCCGGAGCGTGTCGCGGGCCGCATCCTCGGCATGGGCGACGTCGTGTCGCTGGTCGAGCGCGCCGCCGAGACGATCCAGCAGGAAGATGCGGAGCGCATGGCCATGAAGATGGCCAAGGGTCAGTTCGACATGAACGACCTGCGCGGCCAGCTTCAGCAGATGCGCCGCATGGGCGGCCTCGGCGCGCTGGCGGGTATGATGCCGGGCATGAAGAAGGCGCAGAACGCGCTGAACGATGCCGGTGGCGACAAGATCCTGCTCCGCATGGACGCGATCATCACCTCGATGACGCCCAAGGAGCGCACCAAGCCCGAGCTGGTCAACGCCAAGCGCAAGATCCGCATCGCCAAGGGTTCGGGCACTACGGTGCAGGACGTGAACAAGCTCCTGAAGATGCATCAGGAAATGTCCACGGCGATGAAGAAGATCAAGAAGATGGGCGGCATCAAGGGCATGATGTCGATGCTCGGCAAGGGCGGCCTTGGCGGCCTGGGCAACGCCCTGGGCGGTCCGCAGATGGGCGAGATGCTCAACAAGGCGGGCGGCGGTGGCGGCCTGCCGGGCATCGGCGGCATGGGTGCGGGCGGCGGCAAGCTGCCCGAGGGAATGCCCAAGCTGCCGCCCGGCTTCGAGAATCTCCTGAAGAAGAAATAACCCCCGCGCCGGACGGAATGCCGGTGAATTCGAACGTGTTAACTCAAGGACTGAAATATGGCTCTCAGCATTCGTCTGTCGCGTGGTGGCTCGAAGAAGCGCCCTTACTACCGCATCGTGGTGGCGGACGCCCGTGCGCCGCGCGACGGCAAGTTCATCGAGAAGATCGGCAACTACAACCCGCTCCTCGCCAAGGATAACGACCAGCGCGTGCAGCTCGACGCCGAGCGCGCGAAGCACTGGCTGGCCAATGGCGCGCAGCCGACCGACCGCGTCGCCCGCTTCCTGGACGCCGCCGGCGTTCGTGAGCGCGCCGCTCGCAACAACCCGAACAAGGCGAAGCCCGGCGAAAAGGCCACCGAGCGCGCCGAAGAGCGTGCCGAGAAGCTGAAGGCCGCTCAGGAAGCCGCCAACGCTCCGGCCGAAGAAACCGCCGAAGCCTAATCGGCTTTCGGCTCTGCGCTGCCCCGGTCGACCGCGATCGGGCCAGCGCAAGGCACCGGATACGGGGTCGTGCGTTTTCCAAAGCCAATGGCTTAGGAGAAAGCGCATGACCCCACCGACCGAACCCGATCCCCGGACCGCACCTGACGATCATGACGACGCGACCAACCAAGGCGTCTCCGCCCCCGAGCCTGTCGAAGGCGGCGACGACACCCCCGATGGAGACAGCGAATCGCCCCAAGGGTGAGCCGCGCGTCACGCTGGCGGTGATCGTCGGCGCGCACGGCATTGCGGGCGAGGTCCGATTGAAGGTCTTTGCCGACGACCTGTCGGACTATCGTTCGTTCAATGACGGCGCGCTGACGCTGAAATCGACGCGCGAGGGCTCGAACGGCGTCATCGCGCGTTTCGCCGAAGTCACCGACCGTAACGCCGCCGAGGCGCTGCGCGGGACAAAATTGACGGTGCCGCGCTCCGCTTTGCCTCCGCTGGAGGACGGCGAATATTATCATGCCGACATTATCGGCCTGTCCGCGATCGCCAGTGACGGCGAGGAACTGGGCCATGTCGCGCTGATCGAGAATTTCGGCGCGGGTGACGTGCTGGAAATCGAACGCCCCGACGGTCGCCGCTTCATGGTGCCGATGAACGCCCAGGCCGTGCCCGAATGGGATCAGGACCGCCTGATCGTGGAGCGCGCCTTTATCGCCTGATCGGGCGTTGCTCGTTCAACAGGTTGCGGATTGTCGTCGCCGCTACCCCGGCCTCGCCCATGGCGTGGCTGATCTGATCCAGCCCTTTCACCACATCCCCCGCCGCGAACAGGCCGGGGACTGAGGTCCGCTGGTGGTCGTCCACCTCCAGGCAACCGCTCGGATCGGCCTTCGCGCCCGCCGATACCGCCAGTTCGGACCGGATGCGGGAGCCCATCGCCGGATAGACGCTGTCAAAGTCCATCCGCCCGCTTGCCGTATCGAGGGCGATCCGATCCCCTTCGATCGCCCAGCCGCCACAGGGGCCATCGGCGCGCTTCACCCCCGCATCGTCCAAGGCCTTCGCGCATTCGGGATCGAGATCATGCGCGGCATCGGGGGCAATCAGCGTCACGTCGCGGGTGAAACCGCGCAGAAACAGCGCCTCGCGCATGCCATGGTCGCTGGTACCGATCACCCCGACGCGCTTGTCGGTAACCTCATAGCCGTCACAGACCGGGCAATAGCGGATGAGGCCGCGCTCCAGCGCCGGATCGTGCACCTCGGGCAACAGGTGCCTGGGCCGATGATTGACCACGCCCGTCGCCAGCAGAACGGTGCGGGTGGGATACGCGCCTTCATCGGTCAGGACCCGGAAATGCCCATCCTCGGGGTGGATCGCCGTGACCCGGTGCGGCGTGCAATGTGCGCCATAGCGCTGCGCTTGGTCATGCATCCGGGCGAGCAGCGCCTTGCCGCTGATCCCTTCCGGGAAACCGGCATGGTTATGCGTGCATGGGATCATCGCGGCGCGACTCGACCCGCTATCGAACATATGGATGCGCAGGTGATAGCGGGCGAGATAGATCGCCGCTGTCAGCCCCGCCGGCCCCGCGCCGATGATGATGCAATCGTCCATGGCGGGGCAAAGCGCGAGCGCTCGCAACGTTCCTTGGCGTTTCTCCAAGGACCATGTATATACACGGCGTATATACGGAGGTGATATGGGCAAGGACTATCAGGCGAAAGTCTTCCGCTCGGGCAATTCGCTGGCGCTGCGTTTGCCCGCAGCGCTGGGGCTGGTGGAAGGAACCGAGATGACGCTTCGGGAAGAGCAGGGGCGCTATGTGTTCGAGCCCGTGCAAGCGCCGCGCAAGACGATCGACCTGACGGGTATCGCCGGGTCGATGCCGTGGCTGAAACCGATCGAACGGGAAGACTTCGAAATGGAGCCGCGCCCGTTGGATTGGGACGGAAAGCTGCTCGGTCGTGATTGAGCCGCGCTATCTGCTCGATTCCAATATTTGCATCTATGTCCTTCGCGATGCGGAGGGGCGGGCGGCGGAGCGGCTCGCGAGCTGCGAACCGGGTGCCGCCGTGGCCTCCGCTATCACCTATGCCGAGATCATGCGCGGTCTGGAGCACCACGGCACCGAGGCGGTGGCGGCGTTCGATCGCTTTTTTGATCGGGTACCTATATTGCCGTTCGACCGGCGCGCGGCATCGGCTTATGCGGCGATTCCGTTCCGGCGGGGGCGCTTCGACCGCCTGATCGGTGCCCATGCCTTGGCGACAGGCCTGACGCTCATCACCAATAACGAGGCCGACTTTGTCGACATCCCCGGCCTGACCATCGAGAACTGGACGCTGTGACCTTCCGCGCGACGATATTGACGCTTTATCCGGAGATGTTTCCCGGACCGCTGGGCCATTCGCTGGCGGGGCGGGCGCTGCGCGAGGATCGCTGGGCGCTGGAAGCCGTTCAGATCCGCGACTTCGCGACCGACAAGCATCGTTCGGTCGACGATACGCCTGCGGGCGGCGGCGCGGGCATGGTGCTGCGCGCCGATGTGCTGGCGGCGGCGGTGGATTCGGTGGCCGACGACCGCCCGGTGCTGGCGATGACGCCGCGCGGGTCTCCGCTTACCCAGCCGCGTGTTCGCGAACTGGCGGCGGGGCCGGGCGTCACCGTGCTGTGCGGCCGCTTCGAGGGTTTCGATGAGCGCCTGTTCGAGGCGCGCGGCATCGAGCAGGTGTCGATCGGCGACTATATCCTGTCGGGCGGCGAGATGGGGGCGCTGGTGCTGCTCGACGCTTGCGTTCGGCTGCTTCCCGGCGTAATGGGCGCGGCTTCCAGTGGAGTCGAGGAAAGCTTCGAAAGCGGCCTCCTCGAATATCCGCAATATACCCGACCTGCGGAGTGGGAAGGGCGCACGATCCCTGAAGTGCTGCGATCGGGGGATCATGCGAAAATCGCGGCCTGGCGTCATGCCAGGGCTTGCGAGGATACACGGTCAAGGCGGCCGGACCTTTGGGAACGTCATGAGGGCGTTCGGGTCGGTCGCCCTCTGGCGCGCGGCGACGATTGAGGAATGCATCATGAACGTGATCCAGCAGATCGAAGCTGAGCAGATCGCCAAGTTCAACGAGACGAAGAAGATCCCCGAATTCCGCCCCGGCGATACGCTGAAGGTCGGTGTGAAGGTCGTCGAAGGCGAGCGTACCCGCGTCCAGTTCTATGAGGGCGTCTGCATCGCCCGCTCGAACAAGGGCATGGGCTCGTCGTTCACCGTCCGCAAGATCTCCTTCGGTGAGGGCGTGGAGCGCGTCTTCCCGCTCTACTCGCCGAACGTCGACTCGATCGATGTCGTCCGCAAGGGCGCGGTGCGTCGTGCGAAGCTGTACTATCTGCGTGGCCGCACCGGCAAGTCGGCGCGTATCGCAGAGCGTCGCGACACGCGTCCGGCCAAGGGCACCGCAGCCGCCGAGTAATCGGCGCGGCGGACCCTCTAGCGGTTCGATAGGGAAGGGGCGGTGGCACCAAGCGGTGCCGCCGCCCTTTTTCTTTGGTGTACTCCCGCCTACGTCCGTTCCGAAGGCCACGCCCCAACAGCGAGCAGAAGCGGGCCGGACGTCAATCGGATAGGCGATCTTTTGGCCTCCGACTTCGCTCAGGCCGGACGGCGGGTGGTGCTCAACCCCCGAAATTATACAGCCACATGCGCGGCTCCTTGGTCGGCTGGGGCTTGCCGTCCAGTCGCTTGGCGGAGATCAGCGTGACGGGTTTCAGGATCATCTGCCCCTTCATCGCGTCCTGTCCGCCGCCCGAGGGCTTGGCGAGGATTTTCTTCACCGTGTCCATGCCCGCGACGATCCGCCCGAACGCGGCATAGCCGTCATAGCCGGGTCGCGCGTCCATGCCGGGCGTCGGGCCGACGGTGATGAAGAAATTGCCGCCCGCCGAGGACGGCGTCGTTCCCCGCGCCATCGAAATGGTCGCGTCGAGATGCTTGATCCCGGTCCTGGCCGTCGTCTCCAGCGGGAAGGGGGGCAGGATGCGGCGCGCATCGGTGCGAATGCCGCCCTGGACGAAGCCCTTCTTGGGATCGCGCTTGTCCCGCGCCGCCCGGTAGAAGCTGGTGCCGTCGAACCGGCCGTCATCGACATAGGCGAGGAAGTTCTTGCTCGTCGCGGGCGCATGGCGCGTGTCGAGCGCCACGACGATCGGCCCCTCTGACGTATTGAGCTGCACCCGGACATAGCCGGGGCGGGGGACATTCTGGTTCGCAGGTGCTGCGGCGGTCAGCAGCGCGAGGAGCGGCAACGCATACTTCATAGCGCCCCGATTACCGCCTTCTCCCCGTCTTGTGGAGGGGGGCGAGTATCTGACCGCGATGTCACCCGATGGTCAGTGCGCCGTTACGGCCGGATGCTACGGTCCGTGTCTGACATTCCGCGGGGGATGAAGCGATGCGCTCGGTTGTCATGGGGGTTGCCTCTTCATTCTTGGTAGCACTGCCGTTGGCAGCTCAAACGGTCGCTACCCCGCCCGTGCCCGATGGAACGGTGACGGACTGGGTGCATCCAGATGACTATCCGCCTGCGTCCATGCGTGCCGGAGAAGAGGGGCGGGTGTCGGTCCAACTCGACGTCGATGCGAGTGGCATGGTTACGGGGTGTCATGTCACGAACAGCAGCAGCCATCCCCTGCTCGATGCGCGAACCTGTACGATCCTAACCCAGCGCGCGCATTTTCGACCGGCGCGTGATGTCGCGGGGCGCGCGATCGCTGCCACAACGTCGGTCATGAGCTTCCGGTGGCAGATTCCGGTTGATACGTCGCCAACATCGCCACTGTCGGCGGAGGATGCGAAGATCAGGGAGGAGGCCGCCGCATCTTTGCAGATTCTCGGTTCATCGCCGCTGCCAGCGGACCAGCCCGTTACGCCCGACCGGCTCCGCCTCGCCGAGCCGCTGGTCCGCGGTATGCGTTCGGACGACGAGGCGAAGATGGAAAGCTTTTGGCGTTCTACTGCGGAAAGCGCATTTGCTGCGCGTTTCGCTGGCCTGCCTCCGCGAAGTCGGGCCTTGGCCAAGGCGGACTTGGCGGCGGCTTTCGACATCGTTTGGCAGCAAAATCTCCGGCTGGCTCATGACCGCGTGCTGCGCTTCTATGCAGCTCGCCTGAACGACGGCGAAATCCGTGAACTGACGGCATTTTTTCAGTCAGGCGTCGGCTATAAGCAAATCCATCACATGGCCCCTTTGACCGCCGAAGATCGACAGGCCTTCGGACGAGCGATGGCCGAGCATCCTGCGGTGGCCAAGTGGGCCAGGCTGGGGATGGACTTCCTCCAGACCACGATGGCGGAGGCGCATGACATGGGCGTGGCGTCACAGGCCAAGCTGAAAGCCGCACTATGCCTGAAGCTGGCGCAGGACCATATTCCACTGCCGATCTGTCCCATGGTCAAGCCGATCCCCGTCACCGGCAAGGCTCGACCGGCCAGGCTGCTGACGACGCACCTCTAGGACAATGGAAAAGGGCCGCCGATCCTTCGACCGGCGGCCCTTTTCATAAACCGAGACCCAGACCTTACTGGTCGAGGAAGCTGCGCATCTTGCGGCTGCGGCTGGGGTGCTTCAGCTTGCGGAGCGCCTTGGCTTCGATCTGGCGGATGCGTTCGCGGGTCACGCTGAACTGCTGGCCGACCTCTTCCAACGTGTGGTCGGTGTTCATGCCGATGCCGAAGCGCATGCGCAGCACGCGCTCTTCGCGCGGCGTCAGCGAGGCGAGAACACGGGTGACCGTTTCCTTCAAATTCGCCTGGATCGCCGCGTCCACCGGGATGACCGCGTTCTTGTCCTCGATGAAGTCGCCCAGATGGCTGTCTTCCTCGTCGCCGATCGGCGTTTCGAGGGAGATCGGCTCCTTGGCGATCTTCATCACCTTGCGCACCTTCTCCAGCGGCATGGAGAGGCGCTCGGCCATCTCTTCCGGGGTCGGCTCGCGGCCCTGCTCGTGCAGGAACTGGCGGCTGGTGCGGACCAGCTTGTTGATCGTCTCGATCATATGGACCGGGATGCGGATGGTCCGCGCCTGGTCGGCGATCGAGCGGGTGATCGCCTGGCGAATCCACCAGGTCGCATAGGTCGAGAATTTGTAGCCGCGGCGATATTCGAACTTATCGACCGCCTTCATCAGGCCGATATTGCCTTCCTGGATCAGGTCCAGGAACTGCAGGCCGCGATTGGTGTATTTCTTGGCGATCGAGATGACGAGGCGCAGGTTCGCCTCGACCATTTCCTTCTTGGCGATGCGCGCCTCGCGCTCACCCTTCTGCACCATGTTCACGATGCGGCGGAATTCGGTCAGCGCCATGCCGGTCTGCTGCGAAATCTCGGCGATCTCGCTGCGGATGCGGTCAACGGTGGCGGCTTCGTTGGTGGCGAAGTTGCCCCACTTCTTGTCGACGCCGCGAACCGTATCCAGCCAGTTCTCGTCCAGCTCGTGACCCAGATAGCGGTCGAGGAAGTCCTTGCGGTTGACCTTGTGCCGTTCGGCCAGGCGCAGCATCTGACCGCCCAGCGCGGTCAGGCGGCGGTTATAGGCATAGAGCTGATCGACCAGGAACTCGATCTTGGCATTATGGAATTGGACGCTCTCGACCTCGGCGGTCAGCTCTTCGCGCAGCTTGTGGTACTTGCGCTCCTCGGCCGCGGACAGCTCGCCGCCCAGCGCCATGGACTCCAGGCGCTGCTGCTGGATCTTCGAGAACTTCTTGTAGATGCTGGTGATGTTGGCGAACTTCTCCAGCGCCTGCGGCTTGAGAGTCTCCTCCATCTGGGCGAGGCTGAGGGTGTTGTCCTCTTCCTCGTCCTCGGCGCGTGGGCCACGGCGTTCGCCGCCTTCGCCATCCTCGTCATCGACCGAGGGTTCCTCGGGCTCTTCTTCTTCCTTGAACTGGGGACCGGCGTTCTTGGCGCTGATCTCGCCATTGTCGTCCTCGTCCTCCTCACCCAGATTTTCCGGGCCGGCGTCCTTGGACAGCATGGCGTCGAGATCGAGGATCTCGCGCAGCTGCATCGTGCCTTCGTTCAGCGCAGTCGACCAGTCGATGATCGCGTTGAAGGTGATCGGGCTTTCGCACAGCCCCAGGATCATCGTGTCGCGACCCGCCTCGATCCGCTTGGCGATGGCGATTTCGCCTTCGCGCGACAGCAGCTCGACCGCACCCATTTCGCGTAGGTACATGCGGACCGGATCGTCGGTGCGATCAACGGTTTCCTTCTTCTTCGCCTCGGGCTGGGGGCCGGAATCACCATCGGTATCCGTGGCATCGGCGTCGTCGGCCTCTTCCTCGGACTCGCCGTCCTCGCCCTGCTCCTCATTCTCGACGATATTGACGCCCATCTCGTTGAGGGCGGCCATGATATCCTCGAGCTGGTCGGAGGACATCTGGTCCTGCGGCAGCGCTTCGTTCAGCTGGTCATAGGTGATGTAGCCGCGCTTCTTGGCGCGGGCGATCAACTTCTTGATCGACGCTTCGTTCAGGTCGATCAGCGGCGCATCGCCCGTTTCCGTGGTATCGGTCGTATCCGCCGCCATATTCGCCTTCGCCATCAAATGCCCTCAGGGTTCCGTGCCCGGCCTCTGTCACACCGCTCGCCGTTCATGCAAGCGGGTGAGGGGGCCATGCGTAATTTTCCAGTGTGGGCGTAGGTCGCCCAATATGCCCCGGATATGGGGCGCGGGGGTGCCGGGATCAAGCGGCCTCCCCGGCTTGCTTGTCCGCCAGATCGCGCGCCGCCTCCAGCCACCGATACAGCTCGTCGCGCGAGTGCGCGTGCGCCGCATGGCACCGCGTCTGCTCGGCGAAGCGGTCCTCGGTCATGTCGCTCTGGAACGCCTGCACCGCGCGTTCGCGATTGGCGCGCGTCTCGCTTTCCTCCAGCATGACCTCGATGATCTTTTCCAGATCGCGGACCGCGATGGCCGGGTCGCTGGCCTTGCTGAAGAAGCTGAACGCCAGGTCGCGGGTATAGTCGCGCGCGTCGATCGGGTGGACGTCGGTGGTCGCCATGATCTGTTCGATCAGGCTTTCCGCCTCGGCCGCGTCCTTGCGCGACAGATGCGGATCGTTGACCGCTGCGTCGAGCAGGTGATGCCGCCAGTCGTTGAGATAGCGGTCGCCCATGTCCAACCGGCTGATCTCGTCCATATAGCGACACAGGACATGCGGATAGCGCATCAGGCCGAGCAGCACCGCGCGCTTCAGGCTGTATTCGACGCCGCGCCCGACATGGCGATTGGCCTCGGCCACCGCCTGATGCACCGCCGCCGCATTGACCCGGCGGATGCCGAAGATGTCGAAATAGCGCGACATCATCGCGCGCTTATACTCGTAGGCCAGATCCTTGTGCGGGATCTGCTGCGCCAGTTCCTCCAGCCGCTGTTTCAGCGCGGCGCGGCCCTCGGGCGTGTCGGTCTGCGCCTGCGCGATCTCCGACTGCCAGAGCAGATCGCTGAGCGGGGTCGCGCGGGTCAGCACCGCCTCGAACCCGGCCGCGCCCTTTTCCTGGACCAGATCGTCGGGGTCCTGGCCCTGGGGCAGGGTGACGAAGGACAGGCTCTTGCCCGGCTGGAGCAACGGCAGCGCGCGGTGGGCGGCGCGGATCGCGGCCTTTTGCCCCGCCGCATCGCCGTCGAAGCAGAGCGTGGGCACGTCGACCATCCGCCACAGCCGTTCCAGCTGATGCTCGGTCAGCGCGGTGCCGAGCGGCGCGACCGCTTCCTCGATCCCGGCCTGGGCGAGAGCGATCACGTCCATATAGCCCTCGACCACCAGCACGCGGCCGGACTTGCGCACGGCGGGCGCGGCGCGGTCGAGATTGTAGAGCGTGCGGCCCTTGTCGAAGAGCGGGGTGTCGGGCGAGTTGAGATATTTCGGCTCGCCCTCGCCTATGATCCGCCCGCCGAACGCGATTACCCGGCCGCGTGCGTCACGGATCGGGATCATCAACCGGCCGCGGAAACGGTCATACGGGTCTTTTCCGTCGACCTTGATCAGCAGCCCGCACTCGATCAGCGCCGGGTCGCCATAGTCCTTGAGCGCGGCTTTCAGCTTGCCCCGGCTGTCGGGTGCGAAGCCCAGGCCGAAGGCGCGGGCGGTTTCCGGCGTGACCCGGCGGCGGACCAGCAACTCGCGCGCATCGCCGCCCGACAGGCCACCCAGCTGTTCGGAGAACCAGCTTGCCGCATCGGCCATCGCGTCGTGAAGGCCCCTGGCCCGCTCCGCCTTCTGCGCGGCGCGGCGATCCTGCTCGGGCATGTCGAGCCCGGCGACCTGCGCCAGTTCCTTGACCGCGTCGATAAAGGGCAGACCGCGCTGGTCGGTCATCCAGCGAATGGCATCGCCATGCGCCGAACAGCCGAAGCAATGGTAAAAGCCCTTGTCGTCGTTGACGTAGAAGCTGGGCGTCTTTTCGTTATGGAAAGGGCAGCAGCCCTTATATTCCCGCCCCGCCTTTTGCAGCTTCACCGTCTTGCCGATCAGCGCCGACAGACTGGTCCGAGCGCGAAGCTCGTCAAGGAATTGCGGGGTCAGGCTCATGGCGTCCTCGCGATTATAATGTGTAGCGGGGGAGGGGTGTTTTGGCAAGGGTCTGGGGTGGTTTCGAGGCTCTCGAACGTGCGGGGCTTTTCCTCCCCCAGCCCCTCCCGCCTGCGGGAGGGGAGTTAATCAGGATTACCGTTGCCTCAAGCGCTTCCCCTCCCGCAGGCGGGAGGGGATTGAGGGGAGGGCTTCTCCGCGAGCGCGCGCTCGATAGTGTGGACGACGCCTTCCAAATTGCGCAGTACGTCGTTGTTCCAGAAGCGGATGACGCGCCAGCCTTGCGCTTCGAGATAACGGGTTCGGGCTTCGTCATAGGCAGCGCGCTCGTCATGTTGTCCGCCATCAACCTCGACGATCAGCTTTTCGGAGCGTGCGGCGAAATCCGCGATATACGGCCCGACCGGGACCTGCCGGTTGAAGCGGACGCCTGCGACTTGGCGTCTCGATAAGGCTCGCCACAATCGCCGCTCGGCATCGGTCGGATTGAGGCGCAGTTCCCGCGCTTTCCTCGTCGGCCGATTTTCGCGGAAAGGCCGGGGACCCTCCCCTCGGTCCCCTCCCGCTTGCGGGAGGGGATGCGCTCTTGGCGAAGGGCATCGCTCTCCACCGGGCGTGCCGAGCTCCCCTCCCGCAGGCGGGAGGGGTTGGGGGAGGGGACCACGCTCGCGATCAATCCGATCCACCAGCCCCACCCCCAACAGCAACTACGCCAGCGAAGCCTTCACCAACCCGCTCGCCTTGCTCATATCCAGCACCGCCGCATGCCGCGCCTTCAACTCGGCCATCACCCGGCCCATGTCCTTCATGCCGCTCGCCCCGATCTCCGCCTTGATCGCCTCGATCGCGGACCTAGTCTCATCCTCGGTCAGCGTCTGCGGCAGGAAGCGCTCGATCACCGCGACCTCGGCCTTTTCGGCGTCGGCCAGTTCCTGGCGGCCGCCCTGTTCGTACATGGCGATCGATTCGCGGCGCTGCTTGACCATCTTTTGCAGCACCTCGATCACGACCATATCGTCATCGGCGGGGGCCTGGCCGGTGCGGAGTTCGATGTCGCGGTTCTTGATGGCGGCCTGGATCAGGCTGATCGCCGCGCGGCTTGCCTTGTCGCCCGCTTTCATGGCGGCCACCTGCGCGGCCTTGATGTCGTCGCGAATCATGTCTTGTCCGTCTTGTCTGAAAGGCGGGGAGGATAGCCCATGGAAGCATTTCCGTGAACCGGTTGACGCGACGGCGCTTGGGGTCTAGCGGACGCCACTTAGCGACATTGCAGACATTTTAAGCAGGAGTGCCCGCCGATCATGGCCGACGCCAAGCCATTCGCCATGCCCGAAAAGCCTGAGGGCGCCACGGGTGTTCTCGTTCTGGCGAACGGAGACGTGTTGTGGGGGCGCGGTTTCGGCGTCGAGGGTGATGCCGTCGGAGAGGTGTGCTTCCACACCGCGATGACCGGCTATCAGGAGATCATGACCGACCCGTCCTTCGCCGGGCAGATCATCACCTTCACCTTCCCGCATATCGGCAATGTCGGCGCGAACCCCGACGATATCGAGGCGGACGCGCCGCACGCGCTGGGCATGATCGTCCGCGAGGACCCGACCGCCCCGTCCAACTTCCGCGCGATGGAGAATCTCGCCGGGTGGATGGCGCGGCACAACCGCATCGGCCTGGCGGGCATCGACACCCGCGCGCTGACCCGTCGCATCCGTGCCGCCGGTGCGCCCAACGGTGTGATCGCGCATTCGGCCGCCGGTGATTTCGACATCGCAGCACTTCTCGAGAAGGCGCGCGCCTGGCCCGGTCTGGAGGGCATGGACCTTGCCAAGGACGTCTCGACCGAGCTGCATTATGGCTGGGGCGAGACGCGCGAGGGCGGGTTGTGGCGGCTGGGTTTCGGCTATGCCGGAGCCGAGGGTGCGGATCGCCCGCACGTCGTCGCGATCGATTATGGCAGCAAGCACAACATCTTCCGCAACCTGGTTCAGGCCGGCGCGAAGGTGTCGGTGGTCCCCGCCACCGCGTCCTATGAGGATGTGATGGCGCTGAACCCGGACGGCATCTTCCTGTCCAACGGCCCCGGCGATCCGGCGGCGACGGGCGACTATGCGGTGCCGGTGATCCGCCAGCTGCTCGACACCGGCAAGCCGCTGTTCGGCATCTGTCTGGGCCACCAGTTGCTCGGTCTGGCGGTCGGCGCCAAGACCACCAAGATGCACCAGGGCCATCGCGGCGCGAACCACCCGGTCAAGCGCCTCTCCGACGGTCTGGTCGAGATCACCAGCATGAACCACGGCTTCGCGGTCGAGCGCGAGACGCTGCCCGCCAATGCGCGCGAGACGCATGTGTCGCTGTTCGACGGGTCGAATGCGGGGCTTGAGCTGACCGACCGCCCGGCCTTCTCGGTCCAGTACCACCCCGAAGCCTCGCCGGGGCCGCAGGACAGTTTCTATCTGTTCGAGCGGTTTGTGGGGTCGCTTCGGAAATGACGTTCGCGGCTTCCTCCTTCGTCCTGATCGCATCTGCCATGCTGGCTGGATGTGCTGGGCAATCGGGGGGAGTGCCATTTCTTACTCCAAAGGTATTCGCCCGTGCCGCTGCAAAATGTGGGGTCGTCACGACCCATGTTTCCCGCAGGCGGAAGGGCCAAATTCCTTACGCGACCTATAAAATCCTCGGCCCTGCCGGGGAGGTCCGCTCGGACGACGGAAAAAGCCGAGCCTGCCTGACGGACGCACTTCGCGGCTATCGATACGATTATCTGGGTGAGCAGTTTCCCGACACCTAGCACTGTGACGACAGCCCTTATCCTGCATTCCTTTTAAATGGTCATCGCCCAATGCCAAAACGCACCGACATCTCCTCCATCCTCGTAATTGGCGCTGGTCCGATCGTGATCGGTCAGGCGTGCGAGTTCGATTATTCGGGCACGCAGGCGATCAAGGCTCTGAAGGAAGAGGGCTATCGCATCGTCCTGGTCAATTCGAACCCGGCGACGATCATGACGGACCCCGAGCTGGCCGACGCGACCTATGTCGAGCCGATCACGCCCGCGGTCGTCGCCAAGATCATCGACAAGGAGCGTCCCGACGCGGTCCTGCCGACCATGGGCGGGCAGACCGCGTTGAACACCGCGCTGGCGCTGTTCCATGACGGCACGCTCGAGAAGTTCGGTGTCCAGATGATCGGCGCCGATGCCGAGGCGATCGACAAGGCCGAGGACCGTCAGAAGTTCAAGGTCGCGATGGAGAAGATCGGGCTGGAATCGGCCCGCTCGGCGATCGCGCACTCCGAGAAGGAAGCGCTGGAGGGACTGGAGAAGGTCGGCCTGCCCGCGATCATCCGCCCCAGCTTCACGCTGGGCGGCACCGGCGGCGGCGTCGCCTATAACCGCGAGGAGTTCATCGCGATCGTCCGCGCCGGACTCGACGCCTCGCCGACGACCGAGGTGCTGATCGAGGAATCGCTCCTCGGTTGGAAGGAATATGAGATGGAGGTCGTGCGCGATCGCAACGACAATTCCATCATCATCTGCTCGATCGAGAATATCGACCCGATGGGCGTCCACACCGGCGACTCGATCACGGTCGCGCCCGCGCTGACCCTGACCGACAAGGAATATCAGATCATGCGCAACGCCAGCCTGGCGGTGCTGCGTGAGATCGGCGTGGAAACGGGCGGCTCGAACGTGCAGTTCGCGGTCAACCCGAAGGATGGCCGCCTGATCGTCATCGAGATGAACCCGCGCGTATCGCGCTCCTCGGCGCTGGCGTCGAAGGCGACCGGCTTCCCGATCGCCAAGGTCGCGGCCAAGCTGGCGGTCGGCTATACGCTCGATGAGATCGAGAACGACATTACGGGGGCAACTCCGGCTTCGTTCGAGCCGACGATCGATTACGTCGTCACGAAAATCCCGCGCTTCGCCTTCGAGAAGTTCAAGGGCTCGGAGCCGGTGCTGTCGACCGCGATGAAGTCGGTCGGCGAGGTGATGGCCATCGGCCGCAACATCCACGAATCCATGCAGAAGGCGCTGCGTGGCCTGGAGACGGGCTTGAGCGGTTTCAACGACGTCGAGCATCTGATCGGTGCCCCGCGCGCCGAGATCGAGGCGGCGCTGGCCCGTGCGACCCCCGACCGGCTGCTGATCGCCGCTCAGGCGCTGCGCGAAGGCTTCACCGTCGCCGAGGTTCATGCGATCGCAAAGTACGATCCCTGGTTCCTGGAACGGATCGCCGCGATCGTCGCGGCCGAGGCCGAGGTCATGCAGAATGGCCTGCCGCAGGACGCGGCCGGTATGCGCCGCCTGAAGGCGATGGGCTTCTCCGACAAGCGGCTCGCCTATCTGGCGCTCCAGTCGGCCAATCTGCGCGGCATGGATCGCGGCATCGCGCGTGGTTCGGGCCTGATCCACGAGGTCGTCAAGATGATGACCGGCGGCGTCACCGAGCAGGAGGTGCGCGAGCATCGCCAGAAGCTGGGCGTGCGGCCCGTCTTCAAGCGGATCGACACCTGCGCGGCCGAGTTCGACGCCAAGACGCCCTATATGTACTCGACCTACGAAGCCCCGACCTTCGGCGAGCCCGAGGATGAGGCGGTGCCCAGCGATCGCAAGAAGATCGTCATCCTGGGCGGTGGTCCGAACCGGATCGGGCAGGGCATCGAGTTCGACTATTGCTGCTGCCACGCCTGCTTTGCGCTGGCGGATGCGGGCTATGAGACGATCATGGTCAACTGCAACCCGGAAACGGTCAGCACCGACTATGACACCTCGGACCGGCTCTATTTCGAGCCGCTGACCGCCGAGGACGTGCTGGCGATCCTCGACGTCGAGAAGTCGCGAGGAGAGCTGGTCGGCGTGATCGTGCAGTTCGGCGGCCAGACCCCGCTGAACCTCGCCCGCGCGCTGGAATCAGCGGGTATCCCGATCCTGGGCACCAGCCCCGACGCGATCGACCTGGCCGAGGACCGCGAGCAGTTCGCCGCATTGGTCGACAGCCTGAAGCTGCTCCAGCCCAAGAACGGCATCGCCCGCAGCCGTGAGGAAGCGCTGATCGTCGCCGAGCGCGTCGGCTATCCGGTGCTGATGCGCCCTAGCTTCGTGCTGGGCGGCCGCGCCATGGAGATCGTCGACGGGCCGCAACAGCTGGAGGATTATATCCAGACGGCGGTGCAGGTGTCCGGCGACGCGCCGGTGCTGATCGACCAGTATCTGCGCGACGCGATCGAGGTGGACGTGGACGCGATCTGCGACGGCGATCAGGTCGTCGTGGCGGGCGTGCTCCAGCATATCGAGGAAGCGGGCGTCCATTCGGGCGACTCGGCTTGCTCGCTGCCGCCCTACAGCCTGTCGGCGGAGATCATCGCCGAGATCGAGCGTCAGACCGAGGCGCTGGCGCGCGGGCTGAACGTGCGCGGCCTGATGAACATCCAGTTCGCGGTGAAGGACGGGCTGGTCTATCTCATCGAGGTCAATCCGCGTGCCAGCCGTACCGTGCCCTTCGTCGCCAAGGCGATCGGTACGCCCATCGCCAAGATCGCCGCGCGCGTCATGGCGGGGGAAAAGCTGGCCGACCTGCCGCAGATCGACCGTCACATCGATTATTATGCGGTCAAGGAAGCGGTCTTCCCCTTCGCGCGCTTCCCCGGCGTCGATCCGGTGCTGTCGCCCGAAATGAAGTCGACGGGTGAGGTCATGGGCATCGACCCCGACTTCACCACCGCCTTCGCCAAGTCGCAGCTTGGGGCGGGCACCGTCCTGCCGACCGAGGGCGCGGTCTTCATCAGCGTGAAGGACAGCGACAAGGAACAGATCGTTCCCGCCGCTCGGATGCTGGCGGAGGCGGGCTTTGCGATCGTCGCTACGGGGGGCACCGCCGATTATCTCGACCGCGCAGGCGTGACGGTCGAGAAGATCAACAAGGTGGCGCAAGGTCGGCCGCATATCGTCGACCGGATCAAGGACGGCGGCATCACCCTGATCTTCAACACGACCGAAGGGTGGCAGAGCCTGAAGGACTCCAAGCCGATCCGCGAAGCCGCGTTGGGGCAGAAGATTCCGTACTTCACCACGGCGCCCGCCAGCGTCGAGGCGGCGAAGGCGATTGCCGCGTCCGGCACCCGTGGTCTTGAAGTACGTCCCCTGCAATCCTACTATTCGCGTTCGCACAACTGATCCCGACATGAGAACATGATGTGCTGGCGGATCGCTCGTCCCTTATGGGAGGGCGGTCCGTACCGGGAATGCGTATGGAATTGGGGACTAGGAATATGGCGACCGTCGAAAAGATGCCGATGCTCCAGGAGGGCTATGACAAGCTCACCCAGGACTTGCGGCGTCTGAAAGAGGAACGGCCGCAGATCGTCGACGCGATCGAGGAAGCGCGCGCCCATGGCGACCTGTCCGAAAATGCCGAATATCATGCGGCCAAGGAGCGGCAGGGCCAGATCGAGGCGTCGATCGCTGATATCGAGGACAAGCTGAGCCGCGCTCAGATCATCGATCCGAAGGATTTGTCGGGCGACAAGATCGTGTTCGGCGCGACCGTCACGTTGCTCGATGAGGACGACAAGCCCGTCACCTATCAGATCGTCGGCCAGACCGAGGCGGACGCGAAGACCGGCCGCATCAGCTATAATTCGCCGCTCGGCCGCGCGCTGATCGGGCGTAAGCTGGACGAAGAGGTTGAAGTGACGGTGCCGTCGGGCGACCGTTATTACGTCGTCAGCAAGATCGAGTTCATCTGATCCCATGAACTGGACAGCGGCACGGGCGACGACGACCATCGCGGTCGTCACGGCGGTCGTGTCGCTGATCCTCATCGTGACCGGCATGGTGCCGGACGCGGCGGTCGCGGGCGGCTTCATCCCCTTGCGCTTCGAAGGCGCGGCGCTGCCCCCCGATTTCGGCTTTGCGGTGCCGACGCTGCTGACTCCGCTCAGCGCGACGCTGATCCATGGCGGGTTCGCGCATATCGCCTTCAATCTGGTGATGCTCGTCTATTGCGGTGCACAGACGGAGCGTGCGCTGGGGCCGCGGGGTATTGCGGTCCTGTATGTCGTTGGTGCCTATGCCGCGGCGATGGCGCAATATTTCCCCGATCCCGCCTCACCCATGCCGATGATCGGTGCGAGCGGCGCGATCTCGGCGATCGTCGGAGCCTATGCGCTGCTCTTCGGCAGGCGGCGGGCGACCAAAGCTATCGCCGGGCTATCGGCGGAATTCGTCCATGTCCTGTGGTTGGCGGCGGGGTGGATCGGCATTCAGCTGCTGCTCGGTTATGCCGGGATGGGGATGGGCGCGATTGCGGTCGCCGCCCATATCGGCGGGTTCATCGCGGGGCTGATCTTTGCCAAGCCGTTGCTGTTGTGGCGATATCGTAACGCCTGAGGCGGCTGGGAATTTATCCCCACCCTTTGTTCAGCCTGAGCGAAGTCGAAAGCCACGCCCAGACTTCGCCTAGCACGAGCCGTCTTCCCGCGCACTTCGGCTTAGCCCGATGTGAACGAGGTGTGTGGTGTGGGGCAGAGATGAACTTCCGCCCCCCGTTCCCCTCAAGCGAAGTCGAAGGCAAGCCCCCGACCTCGCCCGGAACCGGCATCAATCGAGCGACGGTTCCAGCAGACGGTGCAGGTGCACCACCACGAACCGCATCTCGGCATCGTCGACGGTGCGCTGCGCGGCGGCGCGCCAGGCCTTTTCGGCGCTGGCATAGTCAGGGAAGATGCCGACCACTTCCAGGGCGGCGGGATCGATAAAATCGAGGGTCTGGGGGTCGCTGACGCGGCCGCCGAACACGAGGTGCAGCTTGCTCATGGTGTCTCCTGAAACGGTTTGCAGTTCCCCTAGCGGCAAGCGCGGTGCGATTGAAGACGCTCTTTCGCACTTGCAACGCTTTGTCATCCATCGTGACAGGCGGGGGCATCCGGAATAGGGAGGGCACATGACCGATCCTGCCGCGCCCCAGTCGTCGTCCACCGCCTACGACATTGTCATTGTCGGCACCGGCCATGCCGGTGCGCAAGCCGCGATTGCGCTGCGCCAGGAGGGGTTCGACGGCACCATCGCGATGATCGGCGAGGAGGCCTATCCGCCCTATGAGCGCCCGCCCTTGTCCAAGGAATATCTCGCCGGGGACAAGCCGTTCGAGCGTATCCTGATCCGGCCCGAGCGTTTCTGGGACGAGCGCGCGATCACGCTGCGGCTGGGCGAGCGGGTCGTCGCGGTCGATGCCGAAGCACGGTGCCTGACCACGGAAGCAGGTGCGCTGATCGATTATGGCACGCTGATCTGGGCGGCGGGGGGCCATGCCCGGCGGCTGACCTGCGGGGGGCATGATCTGGCCGGCGTGCACGGCGTCCGCACCTGCGCCGATGTCGACCGCCTGATCGCCGAACTGCCCGCGGTGCGCGAGGTGGTGGTCATCGGCGGCGGCTATATCGGCCTGGAAGCTGCCGCGGTGCTGACGAAATTCGGCAAGGCCGTCACCATCGTCGAGGCGCAGGACCGCGTACTGGCGCGCGTCGCAGGCGAGGCGCTGTCGCGCTTCTACGAGGCCGAACATCGCGCGCATGGCGTGACGGTGCGGTTGAATGAGAGCGTCGCCTGTATCGAGGGGGAGGAGACCGTCAGCGGCGTCCGGATGGCCGATGGCGCGCTGCTGCCATGCCAGATGGCGATCGTCGGGATCGGCATCGTGCCCGCGGTCGGCCCGCTGATCGCGGCCGGAGCGGCGGGCGACAATGGCGTTGCCATCGATGCGCAGGGCCGTACCGGCCTGCCGCATGTCTATGCGATCGGCGACTGCGCGGCCCATGCCAATGATTTCGCCGACGGCGCGGTGATCCGGCTGGAATCGGTGCAGAACGCGCATGATCAGGCCGCCGTCGCCGCGCGGACCATCATGGGACGCGACGTCGCCTATCATGCCGTACCCTGGTTCTGGTCCAACCAATATGACCTGAAGCTGCAAACGGTCGGCCTGTCGATCGGCCACGACCAGGCGGTGCTGCGCGGTGACGTGGACGCCCGCAGTTTCTCGATCGTCTATCTGCGACATGGTCGGGTGATCGCGATCGACTGCGTCAATGCAATGCGCGACTTCGTCCAGGGCAAGCCCTTGGTCGCCGATGGCGCTGTGCTGCCGGTCGAAGCTTTGGCCGATGCGAGCCGCCCGCTCAAGACCCTCTGGCCATTGACGACGGACTGAACGCCAACAAGCGCTTGCATGGCGGCCCCGCGCTATGTCAGACTTATTGCAAAGGTTTGCAAGGAGAGGTCTGGTGTACTGGCGGAGCGCTATTCTGGCGGGGGTGGGTCTGGCTGCGTTGGCAGCGCCCATATCGGCGAAGGTGACGGCACCCGCGGGGGCCAGGATCTTTCGTCTCGATGGCGGCGGCGTCACCTATGCGATGGGGGTCGACGAGAAGGGCTATCTCCAGCCGCTCTATTGGGGATCGGCGCTGGCGGAGGGCGATCCGCTGATCTCCGGCGATCCGGTCAAGACGGGCGACCCGATCGTGCTGAAGGCACCGGGCGAACTGTCCGGCTTCGACCCCGCCGGGTCGGTCACGCTTCAGGAATTTCCGGGGCAGGGCGAGGGGCTGGTCAGTGATCCGGGCGTCAAGGCGCTGTTCGCCGATGGCAATCGCGACCTCGTCCTGAAATATCGCAGCCATAAGGCCAGTGGCGAGACGCTGACCGTCGAGCTGGCTGACATTCGCCGCCCGCTGTTCGTCACGCTGACCTATACCATCGACCCGGCGACCGGCATCGTCGCGCGCTCCGCCAAACTGCGCAACGGCGATGCGAAGCCGGTCCGCGTCGATCAGCTGGCGGCAGCGGTCTTTTCGCTGCCGGTGGGTGACGATTACCGTCTCCATTATCTGACCGGCCGCCACGCCGCCGAATGGACGCAGAAGACGGTGCCGGTCGAGCCCGCCGCCACCGTGCTGGAGAGCCGTCGCGGATCGACGGGCCACGGCAACAATCCGTGGTTCGCGATTGGCCGGGAAGGGCTGACCAGCGAGGAGCATGGCCCCGTCTGGTATGGCGCGCTTGCCTGGTCGGGATCGTTCCGCATCAGCGTGGCATCGGACAATCTGGGCCGGGTGCGGATTGCTGGCGGCTACAACCCTTACGACTTTTCCTGGACGTTGAAGCCGGGCGAGACGCTGGACACGCCGGTCTTTTATGCTGGTTACTCGGGCGACGGACTGGGCGGCGCGTCGCGCACCTTCCATAAATTTGAGGTCGCCAACATCCTGCCGCATGGCACCAAGGCCCGGCTGCGCCCGGTCCTCTACAATAGCTGGGAGGCGACCGCTTTCGACGTGACCGAGGCGGGGCAGATGGCGCTGGCCGAAAAGGCGGCGAAGATCGGTGTCGAACGCTTCGTGGTCGATGACGGCTGGTTCGGCGCACGCAACAACGACAAGGCGGGACTGGGCGACTGGACGGTCAACCCGACCAAATTCCCCAACGGCCTGAAACCCCTGATCGACCGGGTGAAGGGGCTGGGCATGGACTTCGGCCTGTGGGTCGAGCCGGAGATGGTCAATGTCGACAGCGATCTCTACCGCGCGCACCCCGACTGGGTGCTGAACTTTCCGGGCCGGCCGCGCACCGAGGGCCGCAACCAGCTGGTTCTCAATCTCGCGCGTAGCGATGTCCGCGATCACCTGCTCGCCGTGCTCGACAAGCTGGTCAGTGAGAACGATATCGCCTTTCTGAAATGGGATTATAACCGCAACTGGACCGAGGCGGGCTGGCCGGAAATGCCGGTCGCCGACCAGCAGCGCGTCTATGTCGACTATGTCCGCAACCTCTATCACATCCTGTCGGAGTTGCGGCGGCGGCATCCGAAGCTGGAGATCGAGTCCTGCTCGGGCGGCGGCGGTCGCGTCGACCTGGGGATCATCGGACTGACCGACGAGGTCTGGCCGTCGGATAATACCGATCCGGCCGACCGACTGACCATCCAGGACGGCTTCACCCGCGCCTATCCGGTCGCGGTCATGATGGCCTGGGTGACGGACAGCCCCAATTGGGCGAACACCCGCGTCACCAGCCTGGACTATCGCTTCCTGTCGTCGATGCAGGGCGGGTTGGGGATCGGCGCGAACCTGGACAAATGGGGGGATGCGGATTTCGCCACCGCGCGCAAATGGGTGGCGGCGTACAAGACCATCCGCGAGACGGTGCAACGCGGTGCGCTCTATCGCCTGGAATCGCCGACCGGCGACAATGCGACGGCCGCGACGATGTATGTCGGGCAGGACAAAAGGCAGGCGGTGCTGTTCCAGATGCTCCATTCGTCCATGTGGCGCGACAATCCCGCTGCCATCCACGCGCAGGGGCTGGACCCGGCAAGGGTTTACCGGGTGCGGATGCTCGACGGCTCGGCGCGACCGGCGGGCGTGCCGGAGCAGGCTTCGGGGGCGTACTGGATGAACCGGGGGCTGCGCGCGCCGCTCAAGGGGGATTATGTAGGGGCTGCGTTCGTGTTCGAGGCGGTGAACTGATCGGGGATGGGTTTGCGATGAAGACCATGGCATGGGGCCTGGCGGCGTGTCTGCTGGTGGCGGGGTGCGCCACCACGCCCAAGGAAAAGCCGCTGCTGACCAACCGCGCGCTCGCCCGCGCGGCGGCGAAATGCCATGTGAAATCGTTGGGCGTCCATTACCCGCGCAGCGGCAAGCTGCCTTATGGCCAATTTTTGGTGCCGCGAGAGGAACGCGAAGCCGAACCCGACAAGCGGCCCAGCACTCAGTGCATGTTCGATGCGTTGGAGGGCTATCGCCGTGACTATCTGGGCTTGGTCGACACGGACCCCGCCGCCCGACCACCGCAATAGGGTCGCCAAGACCTTGACGGCGGTGTCCCGGCGGATGACCATCATGGGGTTCGGGGGGAGAGGGCGATGCGGCTTGGTATACCGGTGTTGCTGATCGCAATCCTGCTTGCGTCGTGCGGGCAAGGGGAGACGGTGCGGCAGACGACGGAGAAGCTCCAAACCTTCGACGTTTCCGAGTCGCCGCCCGCCGAGGCTCCGCCACCGGGTGCGCTGCAAATCGCCTATAGCCATGATGTCACCTACAGCTTCGATCGGGCAAATGTGGCGCAGGTGCAGGGCGAGCAACTGGCGCTGTGCCGCAAGCTGGGCATTGCGCGATGCGTGATCGTGCGCTCGACGCTTCACCAGCCCGGCGAGGGCGAGCATGCCACCAACGATGAGGCGATGCTGCTGGTCGATGCGCGGATCGTGGCGTCGGTGAACCAGCAGCTCGATTCACTGGCGCTCAAGGGTGGCGCGCGGCTGGCCGAACGGTCGGCGACGGCGGAGGATGTCACCCGCCAGGTCATCGATGCCGATGCCAAGGTCCGCGCCAAACAGGCGCTGGCCGAACGGCTGTTGACCATCATTCGGTCGGGCAAGGGCAATGTCGGCGAACTGATCGGGGCCGAGCGCGCCTATGCGACCACGCAGGAGGAACTGGATGCGGCGCGGCAGCAACGCGCCGGTTTGGCCCGGCGTGTCGCCATGTCCGACGTGACGATCCACTATGTCTATAGCGACAAGGTGGCATCCCGATCCGTGATCGTCGAGAGCCTGCGATCGGCCGGGGAAACGCTCAGCAACAGTCTGGCGGCGTTGATTACGGCGATGGTGGCCGGACTGCCATGGCTGGTCGTGGGCGGGGTCCTGCTACTGATCCTGCGCAGAATTGCCCGCAAGCGCGCGTGGCGTCTGCCAAGTCGGCGGAAGGCTACACGGTCCTCCGACGAATAGCCGGCGTCCGGGGCGCCGATGGAGGGAGGGGGCGAATGATCCTGGGTCAGCAGGTCGAGATGGCCCCCGATGCGGCGCAGTTGAAACGGGGGGGCTCGCCAGTGATCGGCCCCGTCATACTGACCCGCCGACCATGCCCCATGGATTGGACCGATACCGACGTCATAGTATGCGGACGAAAGGACGCCACGCAGTCCCGCGTCTCCCCAATCCCGCCACCGCCCCCGGCCGATGGCCTTTTGTCTCGCCCCCTTATGCCAGCAACTCGCACCCGGCGTGTCTTTCGCGTTTCAACGGGGTGGTGGTTTCGGTTTGCGCACGGAATCTGGTCCCGGCAAGAAGACGGGTGAAGGCGAAGCATAGCCTCCGATCCCGTCATTTACCGCGCCAGAGCGCGTTCGGTATCTTCTCGGGCCTGTTCGACCAGAACGATTGTCGCGGCGCGCGCCGCCGCCGCATCGGAGTCCGCGATGGCGGCAAAGAGCTGGCGATGCTCGGGCATGGAGTCGCGGGGGAGCTTGGCGCTGCGGTGCTTGTAAAGCGTGGTCCAGCGGACCGCCGCGCCGATGCTGCCCGACAGGCTGATGAGCAGCTCGTTGCCCGTCGCTTCCAGGATGATATTGTGGAACAGCTGGTCGGCGGCGCGGCCCTGTTCAGTATGGAGTCCGTGTTCGCCCATCGCCTCCAGCGCGGCGCCCATGCGCGAGAGCTGGCGGGTGTCGCGCTTGACGGCGGCCAATTCGGCGGCGGCGGGCTCGACGATCAGGCGGAGCTGGAACAGGCTGGTGACGAAACCGGCGGGCGGCTCGCCCTCGAACATCCAGGCGAGCAGTTCAGGGTCGAGCAGGTTCCATTCCAGCCGCTCGCGCACCCGGGTCCCCGCCTTGGGCTTGCTGACCACCAGCCCCTTGGCCGACAGCATTCGAAGGGCCTCGCGCACGACCGAACGCGACATGCCGCGCTGTTCGGCGATCTCGACCTCGCCGGGCAGCGTCGATCCGGTCGCGATCCGCCCGGTCACGATGGCGACACCGATATCCCGCGCCAAGGCGCTATGGGCGGGTCCGCGCCGCTTCAAGGTCGTCACTCGGTAGGTTCCTCCCCGGATGGCGGGGCCTCACCCCGTTGTTGTCTGACCATATTATGGGGCGATGCGTCGAAAGGGAAGCGGGGCAATGACGGACGCCTGCTCGCCCTCGAATGATATTATGTATCGTTTATCAATCCGCCGGTTGCTCCCGACCCGATGTCGCGGCACGATGCGGCATCCACTGATCCATGAGGGGGTCCGTTTTCGATGCATTTCCGCCAATTCCTGCTAGCCGCCAGCGCGCTCGCCATCCTGACGCCCGCCACTGCGCAACAAGCGCGCCCCACTGACCAGCAGCCGGTGAAGGTCGTCACCGACTCGACGGTCGGCGACATTCCGGCGCATTTCACTCCGCCGACCGATGTGGCGGAGCGGGACTATATCAAGCGGGAAGTGATGATCCCGATGCGCGATGGCGTAAAGCTCTACACCGTCATCGTGATCCCCAAAGGTGCAGTGAACGCGCCGATCGTGCTGACCCGCACGCCCTATAATGCGGCGGGCCGCGCCAAGCGGTCTGACAGCACCAAAATGATCGAAGCGCTGCCGCTGGCGGACGAGGAGTTCGTGAAGGCGGGCTATATTCGTGTCTACCAGGACATTCGCGGCAAATATGGTTCGGAGGGCGACTATGTCGTGACCCGCCCCGTCATCGGACCGCTGAACGCAACCAAGGTCGATCACACCACCGATGCCTATGACACCATCGACTGGCTGGTGAACAAGGCGAATCTGCCCCAGTCCAATGGCCGTGTCGGCATGATCGGTTCGTCATACGAGGGGTTCACCGTCGTCATGGCGCTCCTGAACCCACACCCCGCGCTGAAGGTCGCAGCGCCCGAAAGCCCGATGATCGACGGCTGGATGGGCGATGACTGGTTCCATTACGGCGCGTTCCGCCTCGCCAACATAGCCTGGATCGGGTCGCAGACCGGCTACAAGGGCGAGGGCAAGGCGCCGTCGAGTGGCGGCTACGACGATTACGAGAATTTCCGGTATGGCTCGGCGAACGACTGGGCGAAGAAGTCGGGTTACGACCAGCTGCCCTTCTGGCAGCGGATCGTCCAGCATCCGGCCTATGACTTTTACTGGCAGGGTCAGGCGCTCGACAAGCTGCTGGCGGCCAATCCCTCCAACGTGCCGACCCTCTGGGAACAGGGGCTTTGGGATCAGGAAGACATGTACGGCGCGATCACGTCCTGGGAAGCGCTGAAGGCCAAGGGCAAGCTGGGCAACAACTATCTGGTGATGGGGCCGTGGCGGCATAGCCAGATCAACCGGACCGGCACCAGCCTGGGCGCGTTCCAATGGAATGGCGACACCGCCAAGCAGTTCCGCGAGGACATGGTCCTCCCGCTGTTCAACCAGTATCTGAAGGACGGTCCGGCGGCGAACCTGCCCAGTGCCGCCATTTACAACACCGGTGAAAACCATTGGGACAAGCTGACCCAGTGGCCGCTCGCCTGCCAGAGCGGATGCGCCGCGCCGCTGACCCCGCTCTATCTGGCGGACGACAAGGGCTTGAGCTTCGACAAGCCGGGGGCCGGGGCGGACGCCTATGTCTCCGATCCGGCCAATCCGGTGCCGCACCTCTCGCGGCCGGTGAACTTCAATGACGGCCGCTGGGGGGACTGGCTGGTCAGCGATCAGCGTCATGTCGATGGCCGCACCGACGTCGTGACCTATACCGGGCCTGTCCTGACAAAGGCGGTGCGCGTATCGGGTGCGCCGATCGCCGACTTGTTCGCGCGCACGACCGGCACCGACGGCGATTTCGTGGTGAAGATCATCGACGTGGCCCCGCCCGGGGATGCGATCGATCCGAAGATGGGCGGCTATGAGCTGCCGATCAGCCTCGATATCTTCCGCGGCCGCTATCGCAACAGCTTCTCCAACCCGACCGCCATCCCGGCGGGCAAGGTGCAGGAATATAAGTTCCGCCTGCCGACGGTGAACCATGTGTTCCAGCCGGGGCACCGGATCATGATCCAGGTCCAGTCCAGCCTGTTCCCGCTCTATGACCGCAACCCGCAGACCTTCGTGCCCAACATCTTCACGGCCAAGGCCAGCGATTACAAAAAGGCGACGATCACGCTGGAGCGCGGCGGCGCGAATGCCAGCCGTGTCTGGCTGCCGGTCGTACCGCTTGACCAGTCGGCGGTGATGGCGCGCTGAATCTCTTTTTCGGGCGGGGGCCGCATTGACCCCCGCCCGGATGGATTTGTCCAAACAAAGCCTTGGAGCCGCGGCCAGGTAGCGTTATCGTGGCTGCGTGGCTCTCCCACCACCTTCATCACCGCCTTTGCCGCTGCCGGGCGAAGCGATCGAAACGGCTGCGGCCGGTCCTGCCGATGGCCAGCGCTATCTGTCGCTGGTGGCGGCCGCGACCGACCAGCTGATGGCCGCCGACGATCCCGGCGCGATGATCGATTCGCTGTTCGCGCTGATTCGCAAAGATCTGCGGCTCGATGTCTTCTTCCATTATCGCCGCGATGGCGACGCCGTGCGGCTGGAAACCTCTGGTGGGCTGACCCCGGCCGAGCGACAGGCGGCATCTGGCCTGGATGTCGGCCCCTCCGCCTGCGGACAGGTGATGCGCGAGCGTCGGACGCTGCACCTGACCGATATCCAGACCAGTGACGAGGCGCGGACCGGTTTTGTCCGGTCGCTGGGGGTGGACGTCTATCTGTGTATGCCGCTGGTCCATGGCGACGAGGTGTTGGGCACGCTGGGATTCGGACGGCGGGCGGCAGAGCCCTTTGACGGGGAGGAACAGCGACTGCTGATGCTGCTATGCCATTATGCCGCGCTGGCGCAGCATCGGTTGCGGATCGAGCAGGCGCTCCGGCGTGGGCTCGAAACCCAGGCACGGCTGCTGGCCGAGCTGAACCACCGTGTCCGCAACGCGCTTCAGGTCGCGATCGGCCTGGTGTCGCATGAGCGCCGCGAGGCTCGGGATCCCGAGACGCGCGGGGCGCTGATGCGCGCGGCTGAGCGGCTGCAGGTGCTGGCAAGCGCGCATCGGCCGCTTTACGCGACCGCCGATCCGGGACTGGTCGACCTGCCCGCGCTATTCGGCGACGTGATCACCCAGTTGCGCGGCGATCCGGGCATTCCCCCCATTACGGTAGCCAGCCCGGTGGCGGTGCCGATCGAGCGCGCGGTCGCGGCTGCGCTGCTTCTGGACGCGCTGATGGTGGAAGGGGCAGGGGTGCCGCGCATCAGCTTCGCCGTGAGCGGCGCCCAGGGGAACGAAATCCTGCGCATTTCGTTTGAGGCGATCGGGTGGGGACGCATTGCCGATCTGATCGACCGTGATCGCCTGGTTATGCGGCTTTGCCATCAATTGCGCGCGACATTGACGAATGAGGATGATGGGTGCCTGATCTTGGTCATGCCGCATGACGGCGGCGCACACGGGACTCGCCCCGCATCCCATTGACGAGCCAACCGACGAGACGCCGCTGAATCTCCTTATCATCGAGGATGAAGCACTGGTGGCGATGCTGGTTGAGGATGCTCTGACGCTGCATGGACACCGGGTCATCGGCATTGCCGACACGGTCGCCGCCGCCATGGCGCTGGTCGATGCGGAGCGGCCCGATATGGCGCTTTGCGACGTGAAGCTGGCCGATGGCGACAGCGGCGTGACCGCTGCGCAACTGCTGGCCGATCGCGGTATTCCTTGTGTTTTCCTCAGCGGCAATTGCCCCGAGCGCGCCGGCCATCCGCTGGTGATCGGCTGCATCGCCAAGCCGTTCCGTGCCGGAAGCCTGGGGGCTGCGGTCCGCGCCGCGCATCTGACTGCGACCGGCAAGCGGCCCAACGATCCGCCGCCCGCGCTGACATTCTATCACGAGGAACGATAAAGTAGGGGGCGTCCGACCGAACGCTTGAAGTCGCGATCAGATGGTAAAGGGGGTTCTGCTTGAACACATGGCGACGATCACGCCCCCGAGCGGCCACCAATGGAGCCCGCTCCCGGCCCGGTCTCGACCCGCGTTTCAAGGGCCAGCTCCAGCCGGTCGAGGATGCGCGCAAAATCGCCAAAATCCTCCTCGGTCAACAAACTGAACGCCTGTTCCATCAGTTCACGGCGAAGCGGCTCGGTCTGGCGCAGGACTTGGCGGCCCTTGTCGGTAATATCCAATCGCTTGGCGCGCCGGTCGACCGGATCGGGCACACGAATGACCAGCGCGTCGCGTTCCATCGTGTCGATCGCCTGGGTCACGGTGCGGGGCGCGAGATCGAACCATTCCGCGACATCCGCCGCGCGGACCGGCGCATTGTTCGCGATGTAATGCAACATCTTGGTCCGCGCCAGCGACGCGCCTTCCGCCACCATGCGCCGGTCGAGCACACGATGCATCAGGCTGTAGATGCGGCCATAGCGTATCGCCAGTTGAACATGATCGATCATAATATGAGGTAGCTCAATAAATGGTCTTGCCTTATTGTGCAAGTGCGAGCAAATGCACCATCCAGTCATTTTTGATTCCATCGACAGGGAGGCCGGTGTGGCCGACGCAAACCAAGTGAATGAGGGGCAGGACGCAGAGCGCGAAGACGCCAGCGCGGCCGAGGACAAGACCCCCGTATCGCCCGCCAAGAAGCGGCGTATCCGCATCATCCTGCTGGTCGTCGCGGCGGTGGTCGTGATCGGCGGCGTGTTCTGGTATGCGAACTACAAGAGCGTCGGCCAGTATATGCAGGCGACCAATGACGCCTTCATTCAGGCGGATGCCGTCACCGTCGCGCCCAAGGTCTCCGGCTATGTCGACAAGGTATTCGTCGGCGAGAACCAGAATGTCCAGGCCGGCCAGCCGCTGCTTCAGATCGACACCCGCGATTACCGCGCCCAGACCGCGCAGATCGAGGCCCAGATCGGCGTCGCCCGCGCCAATGCTGAGGGCGTCCAGGCCCAGATCAAGGAGCAGCAGGCCGCCATCGATCGCGCGCAGGCCGAGCTTCGCGCGGCGCAGAGCGATGCCGCCTTCGCCCAGGCCGAAGTGACGCGCTATACCCCGCTCGCCGCTTCGGGCGCGGAGAGCCGCGAGCGTCTGTCGCAGCTTCAGAACCAGGCGCGCCAGGCCAATGCCCGCGTCGCCAGCGCCTCTGCGGCACTCGCCGCATCGCGTCGTCGCATCGGCACGCTTGATGCCCAGGTGCAGCAGGCCCGCTCGCAGGGTCAGGA